>Ga0206968_10258_pt1 | contig 13777 bp, 12 predicted proteins | sample Alteio_BWOrgHeat_22_FD_153254 | JGI IMG/M metagenome (GOLD analysis project Ga0206968, IMG submission 153254) | Enriched cells from forest soil in Barre Woods Harvard Forest LTER site, Petersham, Massachusetts, United States -... | ecosystem: Environmental > Terrestrial > Soil > Temperate forest >... | reverse complement strand
TTGATAATCGTAAAATAGATTGATAATTAAACTCTTTACTTTGAACACCATCCAATCGTGTAAATATTTTTAGATCGCGTGTTCTGGGAGTATATCTAAATAAGCCTTTACTCGATGTTAACCAAATATTATTTAGATGATCAATTGTCATACCAATAAAATCAGCTGTTAACAGTGGATTTAACTCTGTATGATTTATATATTTTAAAGTATTTATATCCAACTCAATCAAACGTCCTGCGCAGCTTAGCCAAAGTTTCCCGTTTTTATCAAACATGGTACTCAAAATCATTCCGCTGTATAAAATAGATTTTTTATCCTTTGAGAACATTCTTGTAAATATTTTTTTTCTTGGATCTAGATGAATTAAACCTGTTTTCTCAGTGCCAATCCATATGTTTCCTTTTTTATCAAGATTTAAACTTAAAGGAGTCTCTGCAAATAATTCTTTGTTTGATGCGTCTAATAAATAATGTGTGAAATTTTCTTTTTCTCTATTATAGAGGTTTAACCCTGCACCATGCGTACTTACCCATAAATTATTATCTTGATCGAGTAAAAGGAAATTAGGGCTGCTATTTGATAAAGAGTTAGGATCGCTCGTCACATTAAATATTTTATATTTATTTGTTTTAGGATAATGATGAAAAAGACCACCACCTGCTGTTGCGTACCAGTATGTGTCATCAAAATCTTTGAAAATAAAATTCACTTGCGAATTTTCACGCAATGAATTAAGGTCTTTTGGGTTGAGTTCAAAATTGGTAAACGTTTTTGTAATTGGATTAAAGTAACAGATGTTTTTTGTAGTACCAATCATTATTTCTTTTTCATTCTTTTCAAAAAAAGATAAAACCGTATTGTCATTTAATGTATGTGCTTTATTACTTTCATGTTTTATGTGTCCAAATTTTAATGAGTTTGGATTAAAATAATTCAGACCGGCTTTCCATGTACCTGACCAAATTAAACCATTCTTATCAGCCATAATACACAAGTTTGTATTATCACTAATTGATTCAGGATCATCCGGATTATTTTCAAAAAATGTTATGTTACCTGTTTTACGTTCGTATTTTACAATTCCATTTTCTGCAGTACACATCCATATGTCTGAATTTGCATCTTCAATAATTTGAGAAACAAGACTAATTTCTTTTAATTTCAAATAAAGAGAATTAGTATCTGTAATAGCCCAAAAATGATTTGTTTTTGGATTATATAAGGTCATACCTAATTGCCACATGCTTATCCAAATAAGGCCTTTGCTATCAGTGAAAAGGAATCGTGTTTTATTTCCTGGTAATTTTGATGGCCCACTTGACGTTGTATAGCGAATGAATTTATTTTCTTTAGGAATATATTCTGTTAATCCGTACCCACTATGTCCTAACCAAATATGACCATTTAAATCCTTCGTCATTGTTTTAATTGGGTCGGCCAATAAGCTGTTTGGATCTTTATCGTTATGAGTAATGAGTTTAAATTCTCTTGTTTTTTTATTGAAAATATTTAAACCATAATTAGTGGCAATGTATAAAAAACCACTTTCGAATTCTTTTATATCATTAATTGTATTGCTTGCTAAACCATTTTTATCGGTAGAATCACGAGTGAAATGAGAAATCTGATTTGTAAGCAGATCAATTTTACTTAGTCCACCTTCTACTGATCCAACCCATAAACTATTTTCATTATCAGCATATAAACAGCGAATTGTACCCGAAAGCAATTTAGTGGTGTCAGTTTCTGAACTCAAATATTGTGTGATTTTATAACCATCATATTTGTTAAGTCCATTATATGTTCCTATCCAAATAAATCCCTTTGAGTCTTGAGCAATGGAAGAAATAGAACTATAGGATAAACCATCATCAATTGTAAGATGATTAAATAGAGCGGACTGAGAGAAAGTTTGTTTGATGCAACATAAAGTAGAAATACTAAATGCAATAATTGTTATAAGTTGCTTAAACACACAACAAAAATAAAAAAACTAGACGCATATCCAAGAAATTTAACCTTTGAAACATTTGGATTAAAGAATATCTACAATGAGTTGTGGTGGTCTTCCTATAATAGCTTTGGAGCCATTTATAATAATTGGTCTTTCAATAAGGATGGGATATTTGATGATAGCATCGATTAATTTTGCATCCGATAGTTTTTTCCCGAGGTATTTTTCAATAAAAATAGATTCTTTTTTGCGTATGATATCTATAGGTTTACATTTTAATTTTGTAAGTAATTCTTTAATTTCTTTTTTTGCAGGAGGATCTTTTAAATAATCTCTAACTTCAAATTCGCAATTATTTTCATTGAGCAAGTCAACAGCTTCACGGCATTTTGAACAACGGGGGTTATAATAGATAATCATTATTTGTTGGTAACAGATTTAAGCTGTAAAAACATTTCATTAAAACGCTCCCTGCACTTTTCAATAAATTCAGCGGTTATTAAACTTTTTAAATTTTCTACACCTTTCACTTCTTCTATCGAAAATTTAAATACTTGTTCCATTGGTCCAGCTTCAAATTTAACCATGTATTTATCATTCATTTGAAAGATACTAATCGTCATGCTTTGATGTGGTATGCTATCAATTATCCTCATCTTTTTTAAATAGTTTTTTTACGTTAAACATGTTTTGCAATACACCCCAAGGACTAACATTTCTATCGCCATCCTCGTGGATGCGTCGTTGAATGGCATAAGCCAAATTAACGAAATGTTTTTTATTCATTTTAAGTAAGGCAACTTGTGCTGTTTCATCTCCATTGATAATATTAGAACATGCAGCCCAATCGAACGCTTTTTTATCTAATAATACCTTTAATGCTTTTGGATCATCCCAAATTGAATTTACAAATGCAGCCAATTCAAAATATTTATTGTCCATCAGAAATTTAAATGATTTTTTATCATCTCTAATCGCATTAAGTGTCGCTAGAAGTTCGGGGTAGCCATTGTTCACTAACCAATTAAATCCATCTGTATCTTGGTTTACATACTTGGTGAACATTTCAATGGCGTGTGTTGAATAATGTTTCATGTATTAAAATTTAATTTGTAAACGTAAATTAAGTTGCCGGTTCGTTAAGTAATTTGGTACTGCATATTTTGTGCCAGTTACATCTTGTACCCATGTGTAAGATACCGTATTTTGGATTGCAAGTAAATTAAATACTTCAACAAAAACCCACATATCCTTTAAATGATTGAATACATTTTTCCTTTTAAATTCTCTTGTCTCTTTTAAAATATTAAATGCAAAACCAGCATCAACTCTACGATAAGGAGGCATCGTTAAAATTTGTTGGTAACGTAAATGGGTTGGTGGACCAAAAGGACGACCAGTACCAAACTGTAAATTTAAATTGAATTTGCACCAAGGTAAGCTTGGGATATAATCTTGGAAAAACATTCCAAATGTAATGAGTTGATTATTTGGACGAGGAATATAACGGGGATCTATTTTGATACTATCTTTTTTAACCTGATCAAATGTAACACCTTTCACTATTTGACCTCCTTCTTTATTAAAATATTCATAATAAATATTATCAGTCGAGTATTCGTAGCTTTTCATGATTCCCATTGTAGCCCAGCTCTCAACACCTTTTACAAACTCACCGTTAATTCTGAAGTCGGCCCCCGTTGTATAACCTATAGAATTATTATTGGCAAAATATCTGATTCTTACATTATCAATTTCGTATGGATTTACAGATGTCAAATCTTTATAATATCCAGCCATTATTAATTTAAATGGTCTTTTCCACATATGAAAATTATAATCTGCCGTTAAAACATATTGCATTGATTTTTGAGCTTTCACATCTTTATTAATTGTACCGTCAATACCCCTTAACTCTCTATAAAAAGGAGGTTGATAATATAAGCCGGTTGAAAATTTTAAAAGCAAATCACGTTTCCAATTTGGTTTAAAAGCAACAGTTATCCTTGGTGAAACTACTAATTGTTGATTAACAGTCCAATAATTTCCTCGAGCACCGGCGGTAAAAATAAACAAACTCGAATCTCTTAAGTGTAAAGTTTGATTAACTTGTGTATAACCCTGTAAACGTTGACTGGGAAGGTTAATGTTAGTCTTGTAAGCATCTGTAAGGCTTATTGATGTTGGACTATAAGGTGTAACAAAACCAGCTGAATCTGTCATGCGCCACTCGCTTAATTTATCCTGAATTTGTTCAACTTGATATTTAGCACCCCAAAGCCATTCACCATTATTTCTTAAATACTTGGTTCCTTTATGTTCAAGGTTGTAAACATTAGCAGTTAAATAATTTCTACCATTCTCAATGTAAGTACCAATCCCTTTGTTGTATGCTACTTGTCCAAAATTTGGTTGACTTAAATCAGCCTGTAATTGATCGATATAATATTGGCCTTGTATAGTATATATCTCTTGCTCATTTGCTCTGTATGCAGATGAAATAAATTTAAGTTTAATATCTTTTCTAGGTTTGTAAGTTGCACTCACACCAGCCATAAATGTTTGGTAATCCATTGATTCTTGTCCATTAAAATAAATCGCTAAACGCATTGCATTATTTACTGTACCAAAATTTGTTTTACTGGAATCGGGTATAACCAAGTATTTATTGCTGGCAATATTTCCCAAAAACTCAATTTTTAATTTTGGGTTTACATCCATCGTTACAAAACTTTGAACATCCAATGCGCTTGGTCGGTATTCGCCTTTAGTATCAAGCGTATTTAAGAGATAAGTATTTGTTTTGTATCGCGCCCCTATGCTCCATGCAAATAAATGATTTGCAGAAACATCTTCTACCTGAACATTTCCTCCCAAAAGACTGGCAGATGCATTTCCAGAAAACTTTAGTGGTTTGCGATAAGTAATATCCAATACACTACTCATTTTATCACCGTATTTAGCTTCAAATCCACCTGCCGAAAAATTTATATTTTGAACCATGCTTGGATTTGCAAAACTTAAACCTTCTTGTTGTCCACTTCTAACCAGGAAAGGACGATACACTTCAATATCGTTTACATAAACTAAGTTCTCATCAAAATTCCCGCCTCTTACGCTATAACCACTGCTTAATTCGTTATTGCTACTTACACCAAGTTGTGTTTTAATAAGATCTTCAATGTTACCTGATGCAGAAGGAAGTTGAAAATAATTTTTTGGATCGATATGAATTACCTCTTCAGCGCGACCCTTGGTATCTGTAACTTCAACACTTGATAATTCATTTTTAAATTTAAGTGTAAGGGATAATGTAAACAATTCATTTTCTTTGAGAAAAATAGATTTAGAAATGGAATTGTGATTAATAGAATTAAATATAACAGTAACTGTTTTATTTGAAGGCACAGTTAATTTGTATTCTCCTTTTTCATTTGAAAAAGTTGAATATTTAGATTCTTCCTTAATTCCTATACTCGCGTTCTCAATCAAGTTACCTTCAGTATCTTTTAATATACCTGTTAATGTTGCTGTTTGTGAATAAAGAATCCCTGAGGTTGAGAAAATTAGAAAACTTAAATATTTTAAAATATTGCGCAATTGAATATTAACGAAAATAAGGATTATTTATTTTGCCAAACATGTATTATTAATAAGGCAATTATTATAGGTTTCTATATATGCTTTGAAATAAGTATTAGCCTTACTAAAAGCACTATTTGGCATTAGATTATAGGATAGAGTGGAGTCTGAGCGATAATTGTAAGCCGTTTTTAATTCATAGTTATTGAAATTGAAAAGAAAAGTGTCGTTCAACATAAAATGGGTTGAACTAGTATAATAAGATATATACCTGTTTTCTGTATTTTTAAAAGTGTTGCCAAAGCTGAAAAATGATTTATTATAACCCAAATAATTTAAAACACTTGGCATAATATCTATTTGCTGAAAAACTTTATCATAATTTCCTTTTAAACTATTATCAGCTTTATAAAACAAGATAGGAATAGAAAACTGGCCTATATTATTGCTGTAAAAAGGATGACTACTAATACTACAATGATCGGCGGTTAAAACAAATAAAGTATGATCGAACCATTTTTGTTTTTTAGCTTCATCAAAAAATTTTCTAAGTGCATAATCTGCATAGCCAATGCTTTCAAGGTTTTCAAGTTTTCCTTTAGGAAATTTATTTTTGTATTTATCAGGAATCAAATAGGGGTGATGAGAACTTAACGAAAAAATGGAAGAGTGAAATGGCTCTTTCATTTCATTCATTTTATTGATGGAATAATTATAAAACTGTTCATCCCAGATCCCCCAAAAACCATCAAAATCTCTATTGTTGTTATATTCATTCATACCGAAATACTTTTCATAACCAGCTTGAAAAGCATAACTATCAAAATTCATTGTACCATTAATTCCACCATGAAAAAATGCTGTAGAATAACCAGAGCCCTTTAAAAGTGAAGCTATTGAGGCATATGCATCTCCTGCATAAGTGCTGTTAATCATGGGATTTTCCATTAAAGAGGGCATTGAAGATAAAATAGCCGGAATTCCTTCAATAGATTTGTGCCCGTTAGAATAGGCATTGGTGAAGGTGAGAGATTGACCCATTAAACTATCTAAAAAAGGTGTATAGCTTTTTAGTTTGCTTAATTTGGTATATTCTTTTGAAAAACTTTCAAGAATGATGATCACAACATTTTGTTTTTGAAAAGAGTCCGTTTTAAAAACATGAACTGGATCATATATGCTTTTTATCGAATTATTTTTGAAATCAAAATCCAATTTTTTTAATTCATCTTTTTCTAATGATTTTATTATTGTGAATGGACTATTTACAACTAAACTAATATTTTGTGGTTCTACGTATTTTCCTGCATCTACAACATCAATCGGAATCAATTGGAAACCACCCCTGATGCCTATCGCTGTTAATGAACACACCAATAGAAAGCTAAATAAAAGTGTAACAGTATTTTTACGAGAGTATGTATAATGAACAGTTTTTAATTTGATCCTTTTGTAAAACACAATGATTAAAAAAAGCAGCGCTAATAAAATCAATAATAAATACCAATAATCTTTGATATACTGTGGCAAAAGCTTTAAGATATCTGTTTGTCCACTTGCTTGTTTTAAAATATCTGCAGTAGATCTTTTTTTAATATATGGATAGTAAGCAATATCAATCAAATTAAAAAGAATGAAAACGGCATTAAAAAGTATGTAAACCCAAAGAAGTGTTTTTTGGTATTGCTTAGAACCAATAAAATTGAAAGGAAGAATTGATAGAAGAATAAACAAGCTATTGCAAGTGAAAATACTGAATGTATCAAATCGGAGTGCACAAATATTTAGCCAAACAAAATCAGATAAATTAATTGAACTAAAAAAACGGTAATTGAAAAAGTAGAAAAGTAAGCGACAAGTAAAGTAAACCAAATAAATTAAAAGTAAACGTTTAACAAGGGCAAGTAATTGGGAAATATATTGATTTAGCACGTTTTAAATTTATGCTAAATTAAGGTTTTAAAACAAAAAAAAACCACCTTTTGGTGGTTTTCTAATTACTTTGGATTAGTAGTTTCAGTCTTTTTTGCTTTTTTATCGCCAGGTAAACCCTTCTCATTTATCGCCATTCTTGTTCCCGATTTTTTAGGCTCTTCTGTTTTTGTTTTCGATTCAACTTGAGCTGTTCCATCAACATTCGCAGTTGGTTTTGCTGTTCCTGTTGGCTTTGTTGATTCTACCGGTTTAGTTTCTTTTTTTGTTGTTTCGGTTTGAGCATTTGTTGTTAAAGTTAAAGCAACAAGTGCGGCCGTAGTAAAAAATATTTTTTTCATTTTGTTAGATTTTGAGATTAAAGTTAATCATTAATTCTAAACCTGATACCAAACTTTATTTTTTAACTTATTTTAAAAGTTCTAAAGCTTCTTGAATAGAAATCAATTCATCTTTAAAAGTAGCAATGATGAAAGCATCTGTGAAGCCCTTGGCTTCAAGTTCTTTTCTGTATTTTTCCGCTGCGTCGTATCCCGAAAAACTACCTGTTGTAAACCTAACATTTCCGGTAGTTGTAGCTTGCTTTTCTAAATCTTGAAGATCTTTATATTTTTCTTCTGCAGCTGCAACTTGGCTTGTTCGTTTGTTTGGACCTAACTGAATTTTAAATGTCACTAGTTTTTTATTGACCGAACTAAACATTTTATTTTCATTCATATCTTCCTTATATCCTTTTTCTACGGTTGCTTGAGTTTTATTCATCGGGATCCGTTTACCACCTTTATATGCAGTCACAAACGCATCACTATATCCCTGTATAACAAGATCGGCTCTAACCTGCGCAGCTTCCCCAATTGTTTTAAATCCTTTTGTAACATATCTATAAGAATTTTCTCCCGCTTTTAATTCTAAAACACCGGCACTTGTATTAAACACACTCGAAGAAATTTTGTTTTTAAATGCACCCAATTGCACACGATAAACAATATCGTCTTTACCAAATGTTTCTGCTTGTGTGTTTTCAATATTATTTTCGGTGTTAATACTATTAGGGTTTTTATTATTTACATTCGTATTAGCAACAGCACTTGTATCATTCGTTGTTTTTAATTGAAGATCTGTTTTTTCTTCTTTTTCTAATAATTTTGCTAAATCAGTATCTGAAATACGTTCAATTTTTTTGCCTTTAATTCGCGAAATGGCAGCATCCTTATATCCCATTGTAGTAAACTGATCCCGATGTTTAACCGCATTTTTTACTTTTTTGAAACTTCCTGATGTATAAACAATAGTTGTGCCATCATCTAAAGTAGTTGAATTGATATCACCAATACTTAATAAAAACGACATCTCTTCACTTGGAATGGAACCGGCATAACGTACCAGCTCTACCGTATACATTTCCTGATCCTTCTTGTTTAAATCTAACTTATTTTTGGTTGAATTTAAGGCAAAAGCATTTCCAATATATTCAGTAGTTGTATTCATATCGGTTGAATCATTCATGTATTGATCATACCACTTTTTCCAATAATCATCTTTTATAGCAACACCTTTAGCGTCAACAATTGAACCAGGAGGTGTTTCTAATTCATTGTCTAAGTAATTTGGAACTCCGTCTCCATCTGTATCTTCAGGACATCCATCCTTTGTTACTTTTGCTTCTTTTGGAGTTCCCTGGCACTTGTCGTTCCAATCAGTAACGCCATCTTTGTCATAATCAGAAGAATCAATTGCAAGCCAATCCATTTTTTCGTACGCATCTGTTGGTTTTTTCTTCTTCTTTTGAATTGGTTTGGCAATCATATCATATTGAATAGAAAGAGAAGTGTATGTAAATTTATCTTTGGATTTATTTCCACCGTTTTTTTCAGTTAACCCGTCAATATAATCAGTTGCAGTAAAATAATATTGAAAATTCATTTTGGCATCAATTCTGTCAGTTACTTTCATGATAAAGCCAACCCCAATTGGCATAGCAAAAGAACGTTCCGCATATTTACCAAAAAGATTCACGTTACTTTCTCTTACATCTGTTTCATATATATAATCCCTTTTTAAATTAATTGCATTTTGTGCATTTGGTGAGCCTTCAGGCATATTTTTAATACTTCCATCTTTCCAGTAGTAATAAGTGTTTCCATTCTTATCCTTTAAATCTGTTTTGCTTAAAAACTCGAAGCCTGTTATGCCCAAAGAAACAAATGGTCTAACTTTATATTTATCAGGAATAAAATTACCGAAATCATAAAGAAGATTAACACCACCGGCTCTTATTTCAGAAACGAAATTAATATTACGTGTTGGTGATCTTTCGTCCGCTCCGAGTTTACCAAACATAACATTAAAATTCAGTTGCAAGTAACGGGTTAATCTTTGAGAGAAATTGAGATCAAAAGCATAACGTGCAGTTGTAAAAGACTGCAAATGTTTTTGATAAACGTCACCGTCAAATCCCATTCGGCCAGCTCCAATACCAATTTTAGGTTTCATAGCCTGGTCTAAGGTATTGAAGGATGAATCTCCTTCTTCCGGTTTGATTAAATCTTCTTGGCCTTCATGATAAAGTCCTTTAGCAAAAACTGTTTCAGTTGGAATGACTTTAATATTTAAATCTTTATATAGGGAGTCGCCTACTTTTTCAGGCCCCTTATATTTTGACCAAGGTTCAGGTTCATTAATATAATGCTGTAGGAGTTCTTCGGGGCTAAGTTTGTCTAAAGGCGAAGAAGAAGTATCCTGTTGGGCTTTAGCATAACAAGATACTGTAATTAATATTAGAACAGCTAACCTTTTGAACATATTGATATGGTAAAAATAGGAAAATTATTTGAACCATTTTTGATTTGTTAACATTAATCCTTCTTGAACTGAAATTCTTTTCGAGCCATTATAAGCAACAACAAATGCAGAGTTTATAGATGATTTAATGCCCTCTCTTTGATCATGTGCACTTTTATATTCAGCGTGGTTACCGATCATAAATTTATTTAATCCACCTTGCATTTCGCTAATAATATTTCCTTTTACTTTAAATTTCCTTGCCAATACCTGAGCTGTTACTGCGCTATTAGAAAAAGCCCCGATTTGTACTCTATAATTAATACTACCGGCTTTATTTTCGGTTACTGTATTTGCGGTTGTTTCAGTAGTATTTGTCGTGTTATTGTCTACAGGAGTTGTTGTAACAGTAGGTGTAGTAGTTTCTGTTTTAGCAACAGTTTCTGGAGTTGTAGTATTCGTATTTGCAGGAACTTCTGTTGGAGTAGGAACCGCTGAAGGTGTTGTTTGTGCTATATTTTCAGCAGATGGTGTATTTGGCAAAGTTACAACTTGCATAATAAATTTCTTGCTCTGATCGTTTGCTAAATAAGAAAACTCACCATTCATATTCACCATTGATTGACTTCTGCCACTTAATAAATATGAGATTGTAATTTCCTCTTTTGAAGGTAAGGTTACCCAAACAAATTTTACTTTACCATCTGCAACTGAGAATGAACTTTCAGAAGTACTCACTGATTTAGCAGTATATCCGCTTGGAAGTTCATCTGTGTACTTTGCAAAACCTTTTATTGAACCTTTAGTAATCTTCAATTCTATTAAGTGCTCGTCTGCATTACTCCCGTCTTTAATGTACCTTAAAACAGTTACATTTCCTGGAGGCTCATCATTTAAACTTGTTGTTGATGTAGTTGTTGTTTGTTTATTTTCTTCAACTGGTGGAGTGGTTGGTGTAGGAGTAGCAGCTAAGCTAGGTGTTTCCGGGGTTTGCGTTGGTGTAATTGGAGCTGTTGTATTAGTAGCTGGAGTTTCAGTTGTGGTATTAGCTGCTGTGGCATCAGCATTAATACTTATTTCTACAGGAGGCATTTCCACAACTTGCTTTGCATTATTTTCTACATAAGAGAATTTGCCGCCTATTGTTTTAACACCGCTCAAACTATTTTCAGCTTTTAATTTGAATTTAACTATCACTTCATCTTCGGTTGGTAAAGCAGGCCATACCCATTTTACAATACCTGGTGTAAAACTAAAATTACCACCTTTACTTTCAACTTCAGTGGCAATAAAGCCTTCAGGCATTTCTAGTTGAAGTTTGGCAAAACCACCAAGGCCACCTTTTTTAACTTTAACTTCAATCTCTACTTCCGAACCTGGTTGCATGTTTTTTGGGAAGTTACCCGATACGCTTATTCCGTCTGCATTTGAGAAAATTCCAATTAGGAAAAATAGAATAGCGTTAAATGAAATAATTAAAATTTTTATCATGTTACTAAAATACTTGATTAAGAACTACGTGTTTTTTACGCAACCCCTATTTTAGTAACAATGAAATGTTAAAAGCTTGGAGGGTTATAAACAACCAGTTCTGCCGCCATCAACAGGTAAATTAATACCATTGATGTATGATGCACTTGGACAAGCTAAAAACGCCACAGCACTTGCAATTTCTGATGCTTCAGCAAATCTACCCAGCGGAATTTCATGTAGCATTTCTTTCTTTACACTTTCATTCGTTGCATTTGTTTTCAACGCTTTGTTATCAATGATATTACTCAAACGTTGTGTTGCAGTTGCACCTGGGAGAATATTGTTCACAGTAATATTGAATTTACCAAGCTCGTTCGCCATTGTTTTTGACCAGTTAGCAACTGCTGCTCTAATCGTGTTGCTTACACCTAAATTTGGCAAAGGTTGTTTTACGGATGTAGATATTATATTTATAATACGCCCGTACCCAGTGTTCTTCATCCCATCAATACATGCTTGTGCTAAAATGTGATTACAAATTAAATGTTGGTTAAATGCTAAAATAAACTCTTCCGTTTTAGCAGAATGAATTGCACCTGCAGGTGGGCCACCGGTATTATTTACAAGAATATTTACTGCGCCATTTCTTTGGATAAAGGCATCCAATAAATCTTTTAATTTAGTAGTATCGTTAAAATCCACACACAAATATGAATGAATTTGATTTTCGGAAACAGGCAACTCACTTTTTGTTTTTTTAAGCGACTCTTCGTTTCGCGCTACAAGCGTAACATTACAACCGAGTATAGCTAACTCCATTGCTACTGCTTTGCCTATGCCTTGTGTGCTCCCGCAAACAATTGCTCTTTTATTTCTTAAATCTATATTCATAGTATAAAAGTATTATTTTTTATTCGGAACTATAATTATTCAAAACTCAGTTTTAGTATATCATTTATTAAAGAGGTCTCAAATCCCCTGCTAATTGCATATTGCATCACCTTGTATTTCTTTTTATAATCTATTTTTTCTTTGCTTTCCTTTATTTTTCTCGTGATTACCTTTTCTAATACTTTATAATATTCATCAGAATCTATTTGTTTTAAAGCTTTATTTATAGAATAATCACTCACTTTTTTTTGTTTCAATTCTATTTTTATTTTATTCTTTCCCCAATATTTTATTCTAAACTTTCCACTTGGCTAAATTTTTTGACAAAACATCCGCTCTGTTCTTTATGATTTCATTGGCTATCAATAAACTCTCTGCATTCAATAATGAACTTAGAATAGTCGTTTTTCCTCCTGGGGCCGCGCATAAATCTAATGCGCTAATCATTTTATCAAAATCTACTAATTGTTTTAAAGCATATTCAATAAACATTGACGAAGCTTCTTGAACATAATAGCAGCCCGATTGGAACAAAGGATCAGCGGTAAATACAGGTCTATGATCCAAATAATAACCAGCTTGTGTCCATGGTACTTTATTATCTAATTTAAACTCAAGATCGGCAGGTTTAAAAGGATTCAAACGAATGGAAGTTGGTGATTTTTGATTTTCATGAATTCTAATAAAAGCTTCCTCTTTAAAATTAGATACAGATTTCAAACTGTTTAAAAAATCTTTAGGAAAGAAAGACATGATGAATCAATTATAAATAAATTTGACCGTGAAAGAAACGGAGTACAAAGTAAAGAAAATAAAGCTGAGTTTGCCAGTTGCTATCGAAAAGATAAAGAATTGGTGTGCTTACCAGGAGAGGTCACATTATGAAACTCGAAATAAATTATTTGATTTTGGTTTGTATACAAATGAGGTTGATGAAGCCATTTCAGTTTTAGTTACCGAAAATTTTTTGAATGAAGAACAGAGCGGATGTTTTGTCATACAATTTAGCCAAGTGGGGTAATTGCAATCATGTTGTGACTAACAATGAAACAAATTCATTTTCAGGCATAAACAATTTGTTTGAGGTTGTATTGGTTGATGCACCTTGCAGTGGAAGTGGTTTGTTTAGAAAGCAACCTGAAGCAATTAACGAATGGAGTA
>Ga0206968_10257_pt1 | contig 13794 bp, 13 predicted proteins | sample Alteio_BWOrgHeat_22_FD_153254 | JGI IMG/M metagenome (GOLD analysis project Ga0206968, IMG submission 153254) | Enriched cells from forest soil in Barre Woods Harvard Forest LTER site, Petersham, Massachusetts, United States -... | ecosystem: Environmental > Terrestrial > Soil > Temperate forest >... | reverse complement strand
GCCATTAAACTATGTTAAACAAGACTTAAATAAATCAAAAATTCTTATTAATATTGGATTTATTATTTCTGGCTGTTTTATCTTGATTATTATATTAAGATTTATCTTTAAAAATAAATTTAAATATCAAAAAATTATATATTTTACTTTGTTTGTTTTATTTAGTTTGGTCTTTGTTTTAACTTATCTTTCTTCGCTATATCATATATTAGGAACTGACAAAATTGGTCAAGATGTCTTTTATATGACTATAAAATCAATTCGCACAGGTTTAGTCATCGGCACATTAACAACAATATTTACTTTAATACCTGCAGTAATATTTGGCACAGTTGCTGGCTATTACGGTGGTTATATTGACGATATTATTCAATATATTTATATTACCCTGACTTCAATTCCAGGTGTTCTACTTATTGCCGCAATGGTATTAATTATTCAAGCACAAATAATATTGCATCCTGATTGGTTTAGAACCATTGAGCAACAAGCTGATGCCAGGTTATTAGCTTTATGTTTTATTCTAGGGATCACGAATTGGGCAGGCTTATGTCGCTTACTGCGGGCTGAGACTATGAAAATAAAAGAGCTAGATTATGTAGCTGCTGCCAAGACTATGCATGTTAGCACGTATAGAATAATAATAAGACACATTATTCCAAACTTGGCGCATATTATTATAATCTGTGTCGTACTTGATTTTTCAAGTTTAATCTTAGCTGAAGCTGTTTTATCCTATATTGGTGTTGGCGTAGATGCTACTACTATGAGCTGGGGAAATATGATCAATGCTGCACGATCTGAATTATCTCGTGAACCAGTTATTTGGTGGCCAATATTAGCTGCATTTATACCCATGTTTTTGTTTGTTTTAACTTTAAATATATTAGCTGATAAATTACGTGAGGCTTTAAATCCAAGGATAAGCGCTAGATGATTAATATTGAGTTAGATTTGAATTCGCAACAATTAGTTATAAATAATCTTAATGTTAAATTTAAAAATTTTAATCCTATCGAAAATATTAATTTGAGTATAAACTCTGGGGAAACAGTTGCGTTATTAGGTGAGTTAGGATCTGGTAAAAGCATGACAGCTAATGCTATTTTACAAACCTTGCCACCTGGTGCTTTTTATACCAAAGATAGTAGTATCATCTTTGATAATGAAGATCTTTTAGAAAAGTCAGAATATGAAATGCGACAGTTGCGTGGTAATGAAATTGCAATGATTTTTCAAGATCCAATGTCAGCCTTAAATCCGGTGTTTACTATCGGTTATCAAATTCTAGAAGTTTTAAAATTAAAAAATAAAACTAAAAAAAAATCTAAAAAAGAATTATATAATAAAATAATTGAATTACTTACTGAGGTTGGTTTAGAAAATGCAGATAAATTATATAAATCTTATCCACATCAATTGTCTGGCGGTATGCGCCAGCGCGTTATTATTGCTATGGCTTTAGCTTGTAAGCCTAAATTATTATTAGCAGATGAGCCGACGACAGCGTTAGATGTAACTATTGCCAAGCAAATTTTATTATTGTTAAAAAAATTGCAAAAAAAATATAATATGGCCATGCTATTTATTACTCATAATATTGCTATTGTGAGTATGATTGCCGATAAAATTGCGATTATGAATCATGGTAAAATTATTGAAGTAGGAGGAACTCAAAAAATTTTAAAGTCGCCAGAGCATGATTATACTAAAATGTTGTTAAGCTCCCAGCTAGATATTAATACAGCTTGCCAAAATTTAAATCAAGATAATTTACTTCCTGCACTTAGTGTAAAAGATTTAACTATAATTTATCCAAATAAAAAAAATATTAAAGCTGTCGATTCTATTAGTTTTGATTTATATCATAATAGTACTTTGGCGTTAGTAGGTGAATCTGGTAGTGGTAAAACTAGTACTGCTAAAGCATTAATGGGTTTGGTTAAAGCAAAAGGGGTGATCAAATATAATGACTTAATGCAAATTATATTCCAAGATCCTTATTCTTCTTTAAATCCACGGATGATTATACTAGAAATAATTCGAGAAGGTTATCGGGCTATCTATAAAGAAAAACTTACTAAAACAAAAGTTACTAAAATATTAGAAGATGTTGGCCTTGAGCATAGTGATTTATATAAATATCCCCATGAATTTTCCGGCGGTCAGCGTCAACGTATCGCAATTGCAAGGGCATTGGCTGTTAAACCGAAAATTTTAATACTAGACGAACCAACCAGCTCGTTAGATGTTACTGTGCAAGCTCAGATTTTAAAGCTTTTAAAAAATATTCAACAAAAATATGAACTAAGTTATTTATTAATAAGTCATGATTTTTCTGTAGTAGCATATATGGCTAATTATGTTGCAGTAATGTATCATGGCAAAATTGTAGAATATGGACAAGCTAATGAGATCCTAAAAAATCCACAAGATAATTATACTAAAGATTTATTATCAGCTGTGCCTAATTTATAAGATAAAACTATGCAGCAACAAAGCTTTTTCTTTTATGACTATGAAACGACGGGGATCGATCCTAAGCGTGATCGAATTTTACAATTTGCTGGTATTAGAACTGATACGGATTTTAATATAATATCTGATCCAATTGCTATCTATAGTAAAATCTCTAAAGATATAATTCCGAATCCAGAAGCATTATTAATAACTGGGATCACACCAGATATCCTAGAAAATAAGGGTGTTTCTGAGATTAATTTTTTAAAAATTATTTATCAAGAGTTTGCAAAGCCACATACTTGTGTCGTAGGTTTTAATAATATTCGTTTTGATGATGAATTTACTAGATATGCTTTTTATCGAAACTTTTATGATCCATATAGTCGCGAATGGCAAAATAATAATAGTCGATTAGATTTAATCGATATTGTTAGAATGTGCGCGGCATTAAGGCCTGACGGGATTAATTGGCCAGAAAATAAAAGTTTTAAATTAACGGAATTAACTAAAGCGAATAATCTGGATCATTATAAAGCTCACGATGCCTTGTCTGATGTTTATGCCACAATCGAATTAGCAAAATTAATTAAAAACGCGCAGCCAAAATTATTTAATTATTTATTACAAATGCGTAAAAAGGATTTTGTTGAAAAAACGATTAATTTATCGCAACCTAAGTTACTAGTACATTCTACAAGAATGGTTAGTTCTGAATTTTACGCAACTTCAATATTTTTACCATTATTGCGAGATCCATATAATCCAAATGCAATTATAATGTGGGATTTAAGATATTCACCAGATATATTATTGAATTTAACTACTGATATAAAAGCTAATCAAAAATTATTATACACCCCTAAAGATGAACTAGAAGATATTGATCAAAGATTAAATCTTAAAACCGTATTTATTAATAAAGTGCCAGCTATTGCACCATTTAATACTATAGATAATCAAGGTTATAATAGATTACAATTGAATGCTGATATAGTTGAGACAAGAAAAGATCAGATCTTAAACAATAAAGATAAGTGGTACAATATCTTATTGGATTTATACTCAGTAAAACCAGATTTTATCAGTCACGATGTTGAGCATCAATTGTATGATGGCTTTATAGCTAATGAAGATCGTTATTTGTGTAACCGGGTTCTTTTAACTAATGAAAATAAATTAATAGATTTGCAAAATAAGTTTTCTGACAATAGACTAATTGAGTTACTATTTAGATATCGCGCGCGAAATTATTTAAATACTTTATCTTCTGATGAACTAGCAAAGTGGGACGAATATTGTAAGTCGAGGTTAGATAATCAGAATCAGATAGCTAGTATCTCCAAACAAGAATTTATTGCAAAATGTCAAAATATCAAAAACAATTCAGATATACCGATGGATCAAAAAGCTACCCTTGAAAAGTGGTTAGAAATCTATGCTGATTAAAAAGGAGAGATAATATGTTTAATTCAAGTTATAAAACATCAACATTAGAATATCAACATAACAATAAAGTATTTGAAGCATTTGTTGCTAAACCTGATAACGTTGAATTTGCTCCAGGAGTAATCATCTGTCATGCTTGGGCGGGTCGTGATAAATTTGTTGAAGAGGTTGCTTGTAAATTAGCTAGCCTGGGCTACGTTGGCGTTGCGATTGATGTTTACGGCAAAGGCATAATAGGCACAAATAAAAATGAAAATATGCTATTAATGCAGCCGTTATTAGATGATAGGTTGGAATTACAAGGCAGATTACACGCCGGTCTTCTGGCAGCTGAACGCCTAGAATTTATAACAAAAAACAAGATGGCCGCTATTGGATATTGTTTTGGTGGTATGTGTGCTTTAGATTTAGCGCGTATGGGTACAAACCTAAATGGTGCTATCAGTGTCCATGGATTTTTTAATCCACCTAACAATCTTAAGAATTACATAATTACTACTAAAATTTTAGCTTTGCATGGTTATCTTGATCCCATGGTTTCAGCAGATCAGATTAAACAATTTATGCTTGAACTTACTAATGCTAAAGCTGATTGGCAGTTTATTAACTATGGTAATGCAATGCATGCTTTTACTAATCCAGCGGTCAACGATCCAGATTTTGGTACCGTCTATAATCAGCTAGCTGATAAACGTTCATGGCATCATATTTCTCAGTTTTTATCAGAATGCCTAACATAATTTACTTTATAAGTTTTTAAAAAATTTAAATAAATTCTACCGTTTTGTATTGACAGTATCTAGATGACTACTAAACTTCTTTATGTTTTACTTAATAATGTTTAGAAGCATAGGGAATTAGGAATTTATGATACGCTCGAATAATACAATGTTACACACTGCAATTTTATCTTTAGGCGTTACTGCAATGCCATTTGCATATGTTAGTGCGGCTGATAATACAATATTATTAGCTACTGAAACTTCAAATAACGATAATGATCAGGCTAAAATTATCGATGAGCACTTGGTCATAAAAAATTTTGATTAAGCCATAATTGAATTAAATAGTACCATAATGTTTATATTCTATGACCTTTCTTGACATCAATATGATAAGAGCTATTATAAAATTAATTATAAATTTGCTAGCAATAGAGGCTAAATTACATGTTTTCAATATCTAAACCAATCTGGATGTCGGTAGTATGTTTAAGCACAGCCTTTGTGGTATCAAGCTTAAATGCGGCTGTTGCAGTTAAATGCCCAGTTGGAACTACATATAATGCTACTACTAAAAAATGTGTGAAGCCTGCAGGGGCCCCCGCTGCTGTAACTGCAGTTAAACCAGTTGCTCCGGTTGTGGCAGTGAAAAAGAGTAAAGCACAAAAAATTACTGATAAATTGAAAACTATGTCTTGTGCTGATTTAAAGGCCAGTAAAGATCAAAATCTTGGAATTAGTACAGGGACTGTCATTGATCCAAAAACTAACAAGGTTACAAAAAGACCTAAAATCAATAGTAAAGATCGAACAGCTAAAAATAGAAAATTGCGAAATCAAATTATAGCTGATGATGTAATTCCAGCAGAAATGGCTACAATGACTCAAAAGAAATGTTCAATGAAGTAGTAGTATGTTTTATCTATTAATAGACATGTAACGGAAAGGCGAAATTTATGAAAAATTCAAAGAAAATAATTGTGCAATCTGCATGCTTAACTATTGGTTTACTAATAGGTTTGCCTTCTATTGTAAATGCGGATGTTTATACAGATATGAAAAATAGATGTTTAAGTATCGATGCTTGCAAAAATGCTGTTAATATGGCTGATGCAGCAAAATATGAAGCAGCTTGTGCAAGTGTATCCACATGTGCATCACAACCAGCATTTATTAAATATACAACTACTGTAGGCTCAAATTTAATACCTGCACCAGCAGATGCAGGAGATACGCCTGCAGATGTTCCAGCTGATACTCCAATAGATACTGGTGCGCTTCCAGATTAATATTTTATTTTAATGGTATTAGTCGATTATTGATTAATACCATTAAGGTTGAGAATAAGAATAATATTTATAATAAAAAGTCAGTCGCTTGAATCTCATTCTAATAATTTATATATATATCCTTGACTTAAAATCTGTAGGCACTATGATCTATCTTGATATTATTCAATATTAATTTAATTTTGTAAGTTATGTTGTAATATACAAAATTGAATTAATTATTATAATATTTAAAATATTTTAATTAATCATATGATTTGTAAAGTTAAGGTAAAAAAAATCATGAAAAGTTCGAAAAAATTATTACTTCAATTAGCTGTATTATCTTTTGGTTTAGCAACTGTTGCTCCAAGCGTTGTTGCTGAAGATTTAGCTTTAGCTTCTGGCGATGAAATGGGCACAAATGTATCTTCTGACATGCAATTTGCTGATGACGAATTAGCTTCTGCTTCTGATGATGCAACTGATGCAAAAAAAGCTGCAGATGAAGCAACTAGTAAAGCTAAAGAAGCTACAGATAAAGCAAAAGATGCAACTACTAAAGCTGACAAAGCAACTGATGCTGCTAAAACTGCAGATGCTAAAACTGCAGATGCTAAAGCTAAAGGCAAAAAACACATGGCTAGAAAATCTGCTTGCAGCAGCAAACACAAGCATACTAACAGATGTATGAAAGGTAAATCTCATAAAGCTATGAAGAAAGATGCTGATGCTGCTAAGCATGATGATGCAAAACATGATGATGTAAAAAAAGACGGCGATAATAAGTAATTATCACTCTTTCCCCTTGGCTTTGGTTGAGGGGGAAGTTTTTTCTAGCTTTCTCACTAAATCCATATATTTCTTAACACCACCCTATCCCGTTTATTGCGTGACAATATACAACGCGGCGCCAATCGTCCAATCGATATCATGTTTAGGAATTATAAAGTTCTGATAATTAGCAGGGATGTTATAGCCTTGATTAAGCAATGTTTTTAAGTAGGTTGCATCGAAACAAGCTTCGTTTAATACCAATTCACTATTAAAATCATGTTGATGAAAATGACATTTATCAGGAATGGTTTTGATAAGATCTTCTGGTATCTTGGAATTAAAAAAATTAAAATTATAATAATAACCAGAAGCTGCAACAAAATTCATTTCATTATCAACCGCTGTTTTAATAGCTTTAGCGATAATCAAATGTTCTTTTTTGTCTTTCAGATATAACTCAATTAATTTGCCACATTTTATATAATTAAATCTTGATAATTGAATTTTTGGATGCTCGTTCTGGGAATTATTATTTGGATGATCTTTAGATATATTATGTTCATAATTTTTAAAATGTTCATTGATACTGGAGGTTGCTATACTACATTCTTGCGCTGCCAGTTTATGATTATAATTTGTTATATTTTTTTTAGTTTGCGACAGTCCGTAACCTAAAATACTTTTACTAAATATCGTATATTTTTTTTGACTAAATTTTAATTCAAATAAATTATTGGGATTATCTATTATATTCTTATTGTCACTATCTTGATTATTTTTAGGATTGTACTCCATTGCAACTTGCGTGGAAGCACCGCCCATATCCAAAGCTGCTAATGTCAGTTCATTATTTTGCAAAGTTTGTAATTTATAATTTACACTTAACCAATCAAAAATACCTTCTAATTCACCCGTAATGGTTGTAGAAATAATGGCATTTTGATCATGACCGGCAATTTTAATTACTTTTATTAATTCCTGATGCAGTAAACGTTGTTTATCTTGATCTTTTAAACGCATACCAGCAGTAGCGTAAAAATAAATTGGGGTTTGTTCAATATCAATATCTAAATTTTTTAATTGCTTCGCTAAATCGTAATAAAGCGGCAAAATATGTTCACCGACTTTTTGCGGAGCATCAGCATAATCTGCCATGGCAAGACGTTGATTAGGTTTATGGCGAAGATGATGATTATGACTTTTGCTAATCGCTATCTCCGTAATAAATGGTATAGAATTATTGGCCTGATGGGGGGGCTTTTGAATATTAAAAGCATGCAATCTTGAACCAGTACTGCCCATATCAACTACAATGATATTTTGCGATAAGTACTTAGTATTAGAAGATTTTAAGGGATTTAAATTCAGGGAAAAGACGTTTTGTGGATTAATGTTTACCAAATCTATAAACTTTTGTGATGTGGATTCTATAGTGCTAGAGCCGCTTTGTGAAATTGCGCTGAGAATAAATATTAATAAAAACAGAGGCCTAACGATTCTGGGCATCAGTGACTGCTATACTAATAAAGCTGATAAACTGAGTAGAATTATAAGTATTTAATAATTGCTTGTCAAACAAGTATTTGACTTATGTTACTTAGCGTGATAACCTAATCATATTTTTTCAAATACAGAGATTAAAAAGATGTTAAGATTTATTGGAAAAGTGGCTGGATTTCTTATCGGAGCTATTCTAATTGGTCCGATTGTTGGGATTTTTACTGCATTTTTTTATTCTAAAGAATTTTATATAAACCCGGTATTTACTGCGGCTATTCTAATTGGTGCCTTTCTTTTTACAGCTACTAGCCTACCTTTAGTTTTAATTCCAGTTGCTTGCGGACTGGCATTAGTGGCTAATTGGATGTTGGACAAGGAGAGTAAGGCGAAAAATTCTAAAAACTTTAATCAAAGATTAAAGGAATTAAATACTAAAATTGCTGATGAAAATAAAAAAAATAATTCGGATAAAAAATTAACTAAAAAAGATATTGATTTATTGATACATGGAAAACCTTGTGATAAAGGGGGTAACCCTTGTACGCATGGTAATCCTTGTGACGCTGAAGAGCTCTGTAATCGTGACAACGATCCTAATGCTTTTATAAATTCAGCAACGGCCACTCCAATTTATTTAGGTATGTACTACGGTTTTAAAGCAGCTAATTATATTTCTAAAATAATATCTTTTTCAGATAGATGTCAAGAATCGCCTGAGGGAAGAATTTATAATATAAAAAATGGTCTTACCCAAGAAATTTTATTACAAACCAATGGTTTTGGTAACCCTAAATGGTCTGAACCTGATCCGCGTCCTGCAGCTCCCAAGCCGCCCGCCACTGCTGCAACGGCCACTAACGCAACCGCAGCTCCAACCCCACCTGCAGCTACAGCAGCACTAAATGCGGGTTCGGTACCTTTCGTACCTGCACCTGTTCCACCTGCGCCTGCACCTGCACCGGGACCTATAGGTGGCGTTGTTCCTGCATCTAAACCAACACCAAAACCTAAAGCAGGCCGTCGTAGTTCTCCGTAATACAACTATACTTCTGTCCCTACTACAATAAATAAGATATATTTATAATAATTTATTATAAATATATCTTATGAAAACAAATTACTATCAACTCTGGCAAAATAGTGCTTACGGCAAAGAGTTTTTTAATACGGAAATTAATATACTAAAAAAAAATCTTAAAAATATTTTTGGCTTTCATTTATTGCAAATTGGTGCTGAGAAATTAGATTACCTAGAGAATCTTGAAGACAAACTTAAAATTAATCATCGAATAGTTTTATCAGATAACTTATCTGATAAGATGCCACAAAACTCTTCTTTTAAATCTACTTTATATACTAAAGATAATGAGATCCCATTAGCATCAGAAACTATTGATGCTGTTTTAATTAGCCATGGACTTGAACAAAGTACTGATCCGCATGGTCTGTTACGCGAAGTCGATCGAATCTTATTGCCAGAAGGTTATATGATTATTTTAGGATTTAATCCTTGGAGTTTTTGGGGATTAAGAAAAGGTCTTACGGTTAAAAAGACTTCAGATATGGAGCTTGATTTTCCTTGGGATACTAAAGGTAAATGGTTTAGCAGCGCTAGAATTTGTGATTGGCTAAGTTTATTAAATTATAAGATAGACTTTAAAAAACATTATTTTTATCGACCATGTATAGATAATCCGAATATTTTAAAATATACTGCGGGTTTTGAAATGGTTGGAAAAATAATTCCATTAGGTGCAGCTGGCTTTTGTATAGTAGCTATAAAAAAACAAGTGGCATTTGAATTGCTAAGACCTAAATGGCAAAGTGAATTATCTTTAGTTGGTAAAGCTAATTACATAGAACCATCAATGCGGATTAAAGATAACTAAATTTCTATGGATAATGTCGTTCATATTTTTACTGATGGTGCTTGTAGTGGCAATCCTGGGCCTGGTGGCTGGGCAGCATTGTTGCGCTATAAAGATAAAGAAAAATTAATTTCAGGTTTTACCAAATATACTACTAATAATCGTATGGAGATGACTGCAGCTATTGAAGGCTTAAAACTTTTAAAACGATCGTCAAAAGTTATATTAGTAACCGATTCTAAATATGTTTTACAAGGGATCACCATTTGGATTAAAAAATGGCATAAAAAAGATTTACTGAATAAACCAAATAGTGATCTTAAAAATATAGATCTTTGGCGTGAATTGGATTTATTAAATAATAAACACCACGTAACCTGGCAGTGGGTAGCAGGGCATAGTGGTCATATCGAAAATGAAATTGTTGATGCAGCAGCAAGGGAAGAGATAAGTAATAATCGATAATAAATGTAAAAATCAATGATATAATTAGTTTTAATTTTATTTAGTAAATCATTAATATGACCAGACAAATACTTCTTGATACAGAAACTACTGGTTTAATCCCAAAAGACGGACATAGAATAATTGAAATTGGCTGTGTAGAATTAATCAATCGGCGATTAACTGGGAATAATTTACATTTTTATTTAAATCCCGATAGAGAAATTGATTTAGGGGCTTTAAAAGTCCATGGTTTAACTAATGAATTCTTAGCAAAAAAACCAAGCTTTAAGCATATAATCGATGAATTTATTAATTATATTCAAAACGCACAAATTATTGCGCACAATGCCAAATTTGATATTGGTTTTATCAACCATGAAATAAGTTTGTTGGAACAAGATATTTATAATAAATTCTTGCCTTTAACGGATCACATTAAAGTAATTGACACTTTAGCAATTGCCAAGAAATTATTTCCTGGCCAAAAAAATTCTTTGGACGCTTTATGTAAACGTTATAACGTTGATAATAAACACCGAGAGTTGCATGGCGCACTCTTAGATGCTAACTTATTAGCACAAGTATATCTTGCGATGACTGGTGGTCAAAACAGCTTTGATTTTCAAGAAGAAAGGGTTGAGAGCTATAATCAAAACCATTTTAACAATAAACAAAGTGTATTACAAAAACACCAAATTAGAATTATAACAGCTAATAGTGAAGAGCTAGCTTTACATAATAAATTTATGGAAACAATTAGTGAGTAAATCATGTCAATACAATTAATAGTCGGCTTGTTATTTACTATTACTGCAATGGCGGGGTTTATAAATTATAAATTTATTAAATTACCAAACTCTATCGGCTTGACATTAGTTACATTAATTTTATCCGTGACTTTAATGATTTTAGGTAAATTTGGTTTGGCGCTTGATGCCTATTTTGCCAATATCTTACATGAAATAAATTTCACCCGAACAGTAATGGATTTTATGCTAAGTTTTATCCTATTTGCAGGATCATTGCATATTAATGTCAGTCATATGTACAATTTTCGTTGGGTTATTGCGCAATTAGCAACTTTTGGCGTAGTTATTTCAACAATTTTAATTGGATTTAGTGTTTATGGGATTAATTATCTATTTAATTTAAACCTGCCTATTTTTTATTGCTTTTTATTCGGGGCTTTGATTTCACCAACAGATCCAATAGCAGTTCTTGGCGTATTAAAAAGAATTGAGGCGCCAAAAAGCCTTGAGATAAAGATTGCCGGAGAAGCATTGTTTAATGACGGAGTTGGTATCGTGTTATTTACAATGTTATTAAGTATTATGATTGGTACTAATAGTGACTTTGATTTAACTCATACGACATTATATTTAATTCAAGAAGTTTTTGGTGGAATTCTTGTTGGATTTTTATTAGGACGTATGGCAAAGTTCTTTATTAAACGTGTTGGTAGTTTTGATATTGTCTTATCACTTACTCTAGCCTTAGTTACTGGTGGTTATGCTTTAGCAAATGAAGTATTACATGTCTCAGGCGCTATAGCCATGGCAGTTGCTGGACTTGTTATTGGTCTTGCTTGTCGTGAAGGGAAGATGCCTGCGCATATTGTCACCCAATTAGAGCATTTTTGGCAGTGGGTAGATGAATTATTAAACGCTATTTTGTTTGTTTTAATCGGGTTTGTCGTATTATTCTTATTGTATGATTTAAAATTAATTGCAGTATCTTTATTAGTTATACCTACAGTCTTAATAGCGCGATATTTAAGCGTAATTTTGCCAGTATTAAGTTCACATCGCTTTAGAAAGTTTAATCATACCACTGTGGCTTTAATGACCTGGGGTGGCTTGCGCGGAGGTGTGTCTATTGCGCTAGCATTATCAATCCCACAAGAATTAGATGGTCGACAAATTATTATAACCATGACTTATATAGTAGTTATGTTTTCGATTATTGTTCAAGGTATAACTATAGGTCCTTTAATTAAGAGATCGGTCGCGAGTGCAGTATAATATTGATTTTAATAAATACAGCCAATCAATAAATGATTTACATATTCTCTTAGTTCCCAATCAACGGCTTGTTCGCAAGCTTATCCAAAGTGCTGCGCAAAGTAATTTTAGAAAATCTAAATTTCAATCTGGTTTTAATATAACATCAAGTTTTAATATATTATCTATATCTGATTTTATTGATAAAACTTATTCAACTTTATTGGAAACGGGCTTAATAAAATTAAATTCTAATAATTTTGTCTTAAATATTTGGCATAGAGATATACTTTTTAAAAATATTATAAAAGATTATATTAAAAAAGATTTACCATTTAGTGATAATATATCTATTGATAGCATCCATGCAAAAGTAACACAAGCATGGTCTTTAGCCAAACAATGGGATCTTAATTGGTCCAATTGGAGAGATTACCTTCAGCCCGAATCGGTATTATTTTGTAATTTTGCAAATGATTATACAAATATTTTACAAAATTTAAATTATTCAGATCCTGATGATAAAATCCCTGATCTAATTAATATCCTAGATTCTAAAATTATTAAATTATTAAATTTAAAGTCTATAGATTTATATGGCTTTGATGATTTATCGCCAATATATAATAAAATATTCACTAAACTTAATGAGTGTGGTGTGCCTATTATTAATTTAGATCATTTAAACTCAAATTCTAATATAAATAATTTTAATAATAATAATATAAAGTTATATACAGCTACGGATTTAAATAACGAGATAGATATTATTGCTAATTGGGCATATCAAAATGTTGTTAAATTTGAAACTAAAGAAATCACAGAAATTGAAGAAAATATTGGTATTATTGTACCAAATCTAGGCCAGCATAGAATTAAGTTTACTAAAGCCTTTAGTGAAGTTTTTCCTAATCGCGACCTTTGGAATATCACCGGTGGTGAGCCATTATCACACATTCCCATAATAAAAGCCGCGCTTTTATTATTAGAATTAATTATTAACAATAAAATAAATATAATAGATTTAGTATATTTATTACGATCTGAGTATTATTTAAAAAAGACCACGATAATCCCAGTGCAGGCAAATGTCGATAATTTAATTGCCGATATAAAACATCAGGGCTATAAAGACTTATTATTAAACGACTTAATATATTATATTTCTAAAATAAACCTGATCTTTGCTGATAGCTTATTAAATAATAAAAAATCCTTAGAAAATAAAAATAATAATAAATTACCCAGTCAATGGGCTTTGATATTATCGGATATATTATTAAACCTAGGATGGCCTTGTGGT
>Ga0206968_10255_pt1 | contig 13843 bp, 14 predicted proteins | sample Alteio_BWOrgHeat_22_FD_153254 | JGI IMG/M metagenome (GOLD analysis project Ga0206968, IMG submission 153254) | Enriched cells from forest soil in Barre Woods Harvard Forest LTER site, Petersham, Massachusetts, United States -... | ecosystem: Environmental > Terrestrial > Soil > Temperate forest >... | reverse complement strand
TCCGCCAGCCCTCCTCGCCATGCTCGTGCCGATCGCCACGGCGGCGTCCGGATTAGGCGCTCAGATGCGAGAATGGCCCGGATGGATCCACTTCGCTCTGGCTATTGCAACCATCGTGGTCAACTTATGGGCGTTTCGTGTTGAATACCGCAATGTCCGCATTAACGGCGGCGTGATTGACGCCGTTTTGCGCGAGGTCGAACGCATTCGCGCCGAGCATGGACTGCCGACGAACGCCGAGGCGTTGGGACTTGAGAAATAGGGGTATTGAATCGGTCGCAAAAGAGTAGCAGAATGGACCCAAACCAAGTACGATTCAGTCAGAGCAGCGTTAGTTATTGGCTCCGTGAGGGGGAAACTATAGATGACCTGGCCGAAGGATTGAAGTCCGGACGAATTCACCCGCAAGATGTTGGTCCCTTAAGATTATTTGAAAAAGGTGGGCAGCTATATACCTTGGATAACCGACGTTTGGAGGCTTTTCGACGAGCTGGTTTGACAATTCCTTGGCGAATGGCAACTTCCGAGGAAGTCGAAGCTGAAAAGTGGAAATTCACCACGAAAAACGAAGGGGCTTCCATCCGTGTAAGAGGAGAGCGGTCATGAACAAGAATGCAGCCATAAAGCCTAATCAAAGTGTGCCTTTGGGAGAAGTCGTACAGCAAATTCGATCACGCGCTGATTTCGCTACTTTTGTTGGCTCTCTCCTGGTCGATCTTAAGGATAGACGCGATGAATGGGAGAATCGTGATCTAGGTGCTTTCTTGCAGGCCATAAAAGGTTGGGTAGAAGACATGGAGGGGTATTACCAAAATGTTGGCGAAGCGGTTCCAGACCAGCCGAGCTGGAAAACCTTCGGACAAATACTCTTGGCGGCAAAGGTTTATGAATAGGGTTCAGAATTGGGAAGGCAGTTGGCTAGCACCAAGGAGTCATCATGATGTTTAGACAGTTTTCGCTAGCCCTTGGATTTGCCATTTTGTTGCCTTTGCATCTCCTCGCCCAAACCGATAAGCCGCGGGGGTCTCATCCCTTGGCCCCGAGCTTGCCGCTGTTGACGGAGAAGGAAGAAGAAAAGGTCGACGATACGGTGGATCGATTCATCCAATATGACATGGGGCAGTTGCGAAATGAAGAGGGCCGAAAGGCGCTCAAGGAATTTCGCGAGCTGGGACCAGAGGCGATTCCCGGCCTCATCCGCGGGCTGAACCGGGCGGCCAAGATCGAGTCGAGTTGCCCGGCCGTCACGATCGCCAAGAAGTTGGCCGTCATGCTCCGGGCCTCCAACGATCCGGACTTACTCGAATTCGCGCGGGAAAACGTCGGCGCGGGCATCACGCAGTCGCGGCACATGGGAGTCATTCGGGATTTGAAAATGGTTTGCATCATGCGCAAGCGGACGGTGGGCAACAATCCGGTGGTCGCACGCGCTCGGCCACGACAAGAGGAGAAACCGGTTACGCTGACCATTCCCGACTCTCCACCCGAAGAAACTCGCGTACTGCAAACAAAGGGCAAATACTTGCGGGAGGCCGCCAAACGCGGGGATGATCAGTCGGTAGTTGAATTGGCTCATGCCGCGACTTCCAAGGATAAGGATACCCGTCAGCTTGGCCAAGAACTGCTGACTCAAGTCCTATCCGCCCAGGACGCCGATAAGGTCAAGGAGGCTCTCAAGAACAAACGGGCGATTGTTCGGTCAACCGCGGCGCGAGTCGTTGGTGATCAACAATTTCCTTTCGGAACTGAACTCATCAACTTGCTTTCCGACGAGAGCAGCGAAGTCCGCGACGCCGCTCATCAGGCCTTAGTTCGCATCAACGGCGATAAAGACTTCGGCCCGGGCGCCGATTCGAGCAATGCCGAGCGGTTGGCGGCCATCAAGAAGTGGCGCGAGTGGTGGGCAAAAAAGAACTAAGCCGTCTCGATTCCAATGCGTTTTCGGATCAGTCTCCTTAGCATCCTCCTGGCTCTGGTCGCCGGGGCTTGGGTCATTTTCTCACGTCAACCCGTTTCAAGCCCGCGAACGGATCTACAAGGCGTAGTCATGGATGATTCCGGTCCTATTCAAGGGGCCCAGGTGCGCTATCAGGGGACTCCTCGTTTCGTGCTTTCTAATGCTGAAGGCCGTTTTCATCTGCCACCCAATTCCGATCCGCAACGCATCACGGCATCCAAGGAAGGTTTTTTCATTGAAGGCGCGATGTCCGATCTTTCTCCTTTGACACTCAAACTAAAGCGCTTGCCCGCGAAGGACAGCGAAGATTACACCTGGGTTGACCCGACGCCGAATCCGGCTCGCCATCAGAACTGCGGCAATTGCCATAAGGAGATTCTTGAGGAGTGGTCGGCGAGCAGCCATGCCCGATCGGCCAACAATCGCCGATTCCTCAACCTTTATGACGGGACGGACTGGCAAGGCCGGCCTCACGTCGGCTGGAGCCTGCGCGACGAGCACCCGGACGGCATCGGGGTGTGCAATGCCTGCCATGCGCCAACCGCCCCGTTCGACGCCGACTTAGGGAACCTAACGGGAGTCTCGGCCCATGGCGTTCATTGCGACTTCTGTCACAAAATCGCTAACGCCTCAACGGAGCGAATCGGCGTCACTCATGGACGATACGGGCTGGAGCTTTTGCGTCCGAACCAGGGGCAAATCTTTTTCGGCTCGCTCGACGACGTGGATCGAGGGGAAGACTCCTATGCTGCCCTTTATCACGAGAGCCGATATTGTGCCTCCTGCCATGAGGGAGTGGTTTTTGGGGTGCCGGTCTACACGACCTACTCTGAATGGTTGGCGAGCCCTGCAAGGCAGGAAGGCAAGCAATGCCAAACCTGTCACATGGCCCCGACCGGCACAATGTCGAACATTGCTCCAGGAATGGGGGGCATCGAACGCGATCCGCAAGCTATGGGAAATCACCGGTTCTTCGACCGTAGCCAGGCTGAGATGCTTCGCCGATGCCTCCACGTTTCAGCGGAAGCTGCTACCGAAGCCGACTCAGTAAAGGTCAACGTTCGGATTCAGGCGGACCAGGTGGGCCATCGCGTTCCGACGGGATTTGTAGATCGGAACCTGCTGCTGATCGTAGAAGCGTTTGGCGTCAACGAATCTGCTATGCCGATTGATGGACCGAGGCTGTCCGGTTTGGCGGCTCCCTCATGGAAAGGGAAGGCCGGCAAGATCTACGCGAAGCGATTGACGGATTTCGATGGCAAGGGTCCGGTTCCTTTCTGGCGCGCAAGGCCGGACGTCGAAGATAATCGGCTCTCTCCCGGTCAGCCGGATTCTTCAGAGTGGCGCTTTTCCTCAGACACGATTCGCTTGCGGCTTCGCGTGATCTATCGCCAATTCTGGCCCGAAACAGTTAAGACCAAGGGTTGGCCCGTAGATGATCTCGCAGTGGTCGATCAGGAGATCTCCATCCGCCACTAAGTCGAATTACGCATTTTCTCCATCCTTTCGCTACCCTTCCCCAGTTTCATTTAATCGTTACTTCCTCACGATCCGTTAAAGTCAACGCCAACGGCCTTCCGATATTGTCCGGTGAGTCGCCCAGTTCGGCGTTTGTTTCGCGGTCCCGCGATTCCTTGGGGGGCGGGAGCGAACTGGGCAGCGAATCACGAAACCAAACACCGGTCACCAAAGGAACGGGAGGGGCGGATGGGCAAGTTCAGAAAATCCATATTGTTGGCCGGAGTCGTTTCGATCACGGCGAGTCTGGGCTGCAATCCGTTCGGTATGGGAATTTTCACCCCCATTCCGGTGCCGCCCTGGGTCACCGAGCGGATGGAGGAGAAGTACTGCCATAAGAACGATCACCGCACTCCCATCCTGCCGCCGATCCGCGACGGTTTCCCGCCGCCTGTTTGCGAGGATCCGCCGGATGAAGCGGCCATTCTTCGGGCCATGCCGCATGTGGTCCGTGGCGTTCCTTACTTCTACGAAGAGTTCCGCGACGACATTCAGATCGTCAGCGAGCGATTGGTCGACAAGATCGATCCCGTGCGATTCTTCCCGTTGATTGGGCCGGCTCAGCTGCATCACTGTCACTGGAAATGCACCATTTATTACACCGAAACCATGGAGAGCGGTTATCCGTTCCCGTTCCAATGCAGGAAGCCTCGGGTGCAGGTCGTCTACATCGACAAGGATCATCTCCACTTGTATGCCGGCACCAGCCCCCAGGCGCAAGAATCCGTCGCCCGGGACCTAGTGGGAAATTAACAATCGGGTCTTCCAAACGGGGACAGGCGCCATCAATATACGGAGCCTGTCCCCGTTTTGGTTCCAGGGTTAATTAGTGATCAGTGATAAGTCATCAGTAATCAGTGATCCGTAATCAGCGAAACAGTGGACCAGCCATGGGTCATCAGCGATCAGTTGCGGGCGGGACTTACTGATCACTGATGACTGATCATTGATTACTTTCTCTCGGGCGAGGTTGCGATGCGGAAGGGACTCAAAAGAGGCAGCGTACTGCTAATCGCAACCGGTTTTTTGGCATTGGCGTATCACATCGGCAATCAATGCGGGTCTTCGATTCCTTTAGAACCGCCAGCCTATGACCCGGCCGATCTGGTGCCGCCGACTCCGATTGTCGAGGAATTGCCGCTGCCCGCACCTGCGACGGGCGCCCGCGAATGCGACGAGCCGGTTCCGACAAATGGCTCTAAGCCCGTTTCATCCATTTCTCGAAAAATAAGAATTCTTTCAGTCGATGCGGCGCCGCTGGAGCCCAAGCCGAATGAGATTATCGTCCCAGCTTCTGCCGTCGAGAAAGAGCCGGCGAAGATAGAAGATTCCCAAGATCGTGCGCTTATCCACGAGGAAATCCCTCAACCCGTGAGCAGGCGCCGGTCCGTGGAAGAAGATGAAGTCGCTTGGCATGTGGTTGAAACACCCGGCAGCAAGCCGAGCCCTGGTTCATCGACCGGGGCGACTTTGTTCCGAGAGCCTGCAGCCGTGGGACACACCGATGAGGGCGATCATCACGAAGCGATGAATTCTCAGATCGCTCCCAGCAGAGTCGCCGCGGAACCATCGTCGCTGCAACGGACGGCAGCACAATCGAGAGGATCCGTTACCGAGCCGGCCAGCGTGCCGTTGCCTGAGAAAGCAACCAGGCTAGAAGATAAAAAGTCGGCGATGGATCCATCGCCCGCGACCAAGTCGCAGAAAATCGAGCCGAGTAGAGTTCCATCGAACGTGTCGCCGACTCAAGCCATTCCTGCATCCAGGTCTAATGCTCCGACCATAAAACAGGAATCAAAGACGAAGGCGATTTCAGCGCCGTCGATTCAGCCATCGCCGACTTCAGTATCTGCGGCGGCGCATTCATCGGCCGTATCGAAGCCGCCAGTCTTGGCACAATCCCCTTTTGGAGCAAAGGCTTCTGATATAAGCGCGCCGTTGAAGGGAGATTTACCCGGCAACCGGCCAAGAAAAGCGAGAATTGTCGGCTTAGCTCCCCTGCCCTTCAAAGTCGCCACCGAATCCACTTCGATCAGGGCCAGGATTCGTGACCTGGAGTCAAAATCCGCCACATGGCCGCCTCCTCTCGTCTCATTGCCTCCGGCGAACGCCAAATTTAGCAGCATGGAACCGGCTCGCGAACTGACGCGGCCCAAGCCGAAGGTCAAGGAGCTGCCTCCACTTTCCTTCAAGCCAAGGACTGATTCTATCCCGATCATTTCGGCGTCCAAGGAGCCGACAGCTTCTCTCCAGCCCCCTTCGGCATCGGCTATCGTGCCCGTGGTCCACAAGGTACAAGTCCCCTTGGAAAAAACAAAAGTAGCCTCACCCGAGAAATCGACGGCGCCATCACTTGGCGAAGTGTTTTTGCCCCCGGCGGAACTCCCGGCCAGCGTGACGTCAGCGGCCTCCGAGCTGGCCACTCAAAAGCTTATTTCCCGTTCCTTGAACAGTTCCACCGGAGTTGCCGCAAGACTGGCGAATGCCTCGCGGGGTTTGTCGGGTCCGGACGGATCGGCCCTGATTCTCGCGGGTGGGCAAAGCGGTGCAGAGTCGCTGGTCGATGAAGAGGCTCGGTCGGCCACAGGAACGGTTCATTTTACGGCGACCAAGGAAGAAATTGCCGCCGGCGCTCATCTGGATTACGTCACATCCGGGGTTGTGATTCTCGGCGACCCGTTGTCGGCGATCGCATCCTCCGAAGTGACGCCATCGGCTCAACAAGAACTGTTGAAGAATGCGATTCGAGCTGCCTGCGGAGCTCAGGTGAGCGATCTGGATGTGTCGCTGGAAAGAAACCATTCCCTTCGTATTAGCCTGAAGGCTACCCATGACGCCGAACCGGATCTCCGTCAAATGATTTTAGCTCTTCCGGCATTGACGGATTACAAAGTCCATCTGAACATTCAAGTCTCGCCTTGAGCGCCCGTTCAACTCAACTCCTGTCCTTGCCTAGTCCTATGCCATGAAGGGGAGCTTAGTTGACCTCGGACGAGTGTCTCCAGACAATACCAACATGTGACAGACAAAAAAACGAGATGTGCCATGGAAAATGCCGGACCAACGCCTCAGGACTTGAAAGCCGCTTTCAAGTCATTCAAAAAACGCTTGAAACTGACGCGCCTCGATGCGGAGTCCAATCTGGGCGGAGGCCCGCTCTCGAGCGGTCGAAGCTCCGGCATTACAGCCATCATGCCGCCAAATCAATTTCCTCCAGCGGTGTGGGAGGAACTGGTCAAGCAAGGGAAACTCAAAAAAGCCGGCGGCGGCACCTATGAATTGGTGGAAGAATAAGGCACGAAGTAGATGTTTTCATTTAGCCGCTGGGGCTTGCCCCGCGCGAATCTTAACATCTAGGCCCGCTCAGGGAGAACGTGGCTCCACGTTAAGAATATTGACTTTGGGCTTGGACAAATCCACGAGGATGGGATTAGGGGTTTGTGCGCTACCAACGTTCCCGGCTCGGTCGGATGCTTCCGCGCGAATGTACAAGCGAAAGGGAACGTTCGCCGGCATAGGCCAGACATAGCGACCTGTGTTCTCCAAATTGGAGGCGATCGGCGTCCATAAGCCATCCGCTTGTTCGGCGTAAGAAAGCGTGATAGGCTGCCGGCCCAGGTTCTTATCGCCGGCGGACCAAGAGATCGTGAGATTGCGGTCGTCGACGGAACGAGGAGGATCGACGCTCAAGATTCGGACTTGCGGTTTGGTCAAATCCACTTCCACCCAAACTTGGGGCGGATCGCCGACTTGCGGCGGGCGCTCCCCGAGACCGACTCCGCTTCGCGCGAGCAGCGTGAAGCCATACTGCCCTTCTTCACTGACCTCAACGATAAATGGCGCCTGCGGTCCGGCTTGCCCGTTGCCCGTATCCTCCTTGAACTTCTGCCAATTTCGACCGTCACGAGTGAGCCATAACTCCACCAAGGAAACGCGCGACGGGCCCATCTCCTTGATCTCGTAGTTCAGGCTAATGCGTTTGTTATTCACCAGGTGGACGCCTTGGCCGCCGCCTTGGTCACCCACGATCGGGCGGGATTCGTTGTTATTAGTCCCCGTGAGATTATTCGTGCCCGAGCCGGTCAAGTTGGAGCCCCCGACGACGCTTTTCTCCTCACCCCAGTTATCGGCCCGGTCGCGCGCTTTGAGTCGGACTTCCACTGCCCCGGAAGCTGCCGGCTTCCAGTAGCGTTGTCCCGTGGCCGCCATTTCGCCTCCTAACGGCAGCCATTCGACGATGCCCGGAAGACGATACTCCAACCGCAGACTGGTTGTATCCAAATTGTCATCGCGCACATCCCATTCCACGCCGACTTCCGCTTCGCGGGAGGGCAAAGGCCGCAGGCGAATCGTGGGGGACTGCGTATCGACACAGACTTTGAGGCCCGGTCGAGCGCCTTGCATGCTGAGCGGATTGCCCCGGCCGTCCGCGTCCACCGTCCGCACCGCGAACCAGTAAACGCCGTCTCCGGAAGCCTGAAAATCAAAGAAGCGTTGATCGGGCGTAACGCTGTTATAGGGATGCCAGCTCTGACCTTGATCGGAGGAGTAATAGAGCTGCACTTGCTTGAGCCGGCGCTCGCTCGGATCGGTATTGAAGGGAATGCGAAAATAGGTCTGCTTGGTGTAGCTCGTGTCGCCGACGATGGCCTGGGCTTGCACCGGACAACAGGGAACGACAAATGGCAGCCAAAGGGTGAATGCGAGAGCCCACGAGCCTCGAGCCAAACAATTTGGAAGAGTGCGTTTCACGTCCACACCGCCCGAAGTGCCAAGTACGAGCAAGCGCGCTCAGGCGCTACATCGGCTTCTTTTTCGTATCGGACGGCAAGGTAGGCGGACTTGAGAAAATCGGCAAAGGTGAAAAGACAGATCGGATCAACCAAGTCGCTTGCGGCTTAGCGCTAACCGCGGCTATGGCGCTAAGCCGCAAGCGATAACCCATGTTTCAAGAAGATACTTTCAGTTGACCGCGCGCGCCCAAGGGTCGCGCCAGCCCGTTGCTCTCTTTTTGCTCTTTCATCTCGCCGTGCGGCAAAATCAAATTCATCCAATCGCTCAGCCGGCTCCTCATACCGTCCACGGTTTCTTGAGGCACAAAAGCGATTAGCATAGTGAGCATGAGCAAACTGAAGGTGCGGAGCCCCATGACCATGGCGATACCGCTATGCAAGAACACGGCCATGGTAATCATAGGCCAGCGCATTTTTCGGTTCCAAATGAGAGATGGAAGTCCGATCTCCGTGAATAGCGTGAAAGCTACTCCGGCATTCATCGCTAGTTCCCAAAGCCAACGGTGGGAGCAGAGAAATTTGAGCAAAGACTGATAAGAGCCAATCTGCATGGGGCAATATTCAAAAACCGCCATGGTGCCCCAGATGGCCGTGCCGTTCCACCAAACCCCTCCGAGGAGCTTCGATAACCCCGACGCCATGTAAATAATGCAGAAGTGGACCTGCAGCAATCGCAGAACCACGTTGGCCGACACGCGCGGCGCGGGACGCGAAAAAGGCGGGATCGGTTGGTGATTGCGGCGCGCCGCACGAACCTCCCACCATCGACTGATGAGTCGGTCCACGGATAGCGCCGCACCGCTCGGCCCGATCATCAAGTAGATAAGCAGGATGTTCATCATGGTGTCCATACCGAAGATGCTGGTGGGCGCGCGCTGGATGTAACTGATGGCGGCCAGCCAGGCCAATATCGAGGTGACGCGCGTGCAAAATCCGATGGTGAACAAGAAGAAGACCACCAGAAAGCTGCAATGCACGACCATCATCCAGCGGGGATCGGTCACTTCAAACCAGACGGACCAGGCGGGATAACCCTTGGCATAAGCCATGCGAGGATTGAAGCCGTACCAGTTGAGCATGTAATGTTCTTCTTCCGCGTTGGCGGCCGGAGGCTGCTCTGGAATCGGCTCCCACCCCCACGGCAACACCTGCCAAGGCTGCTCCAGCCGATATTCGTTGATCGAGGTCAAGTCGACCCAGGCATTTTTTCCAAAAAACTCTTGCAAATCCCAGGTGTATGCAAAGTGAATGAAAAGGACTACCAAGCCGCAACTGATCCGCATGAAGCCGAGATTGGTCGGGTCGGCCGGGGTGAACCAAAAGCGGTTCCAGCCTTTGAAGATTGCTTTGAACGGCTTCCAGGCGATAGAAATTAGAGAGGAAACGCTCACGGTTTCACCTCCTTGTCGGCGTCATTTTCTTCCACTCGCAAGGCGTTTGAATCGGCCTTCTCCAGGTCCCCCCCTTGGCCGTGGCGGGCAAGGTCGTCATAGGGAATAAGCCAATAGAGATAAGGATCGCGAAGCTCCGATTGGAAACGGCCGGCGGAATCAATCCAAATTTTCACGCAGTCCTCAGTGAAATTACCGTCCTTGTCGAATTTGCCATAGAAGAAAGGCCAATACAACAGGCTCCTATTATCTGGATCCACTCCTGCGTTTAGTTGGTCGGGTTCGAGAATTTGGTGAAGGACGCGATAAAACTTCACGCTTTTGACCGGCAGGTTTTCTTTTCCTTTTCCCTGATGCTTGTAAGTAGCCGCCACGTGACGAACATAGGCTTGAATCCACCGCTTGGAACGCGCATCCGGCTCGCGGTACTGCTTGTCATAGGGCACCTTGCGCGGGTCAAAGGGAAGGATGCCATCCACCTGGGCCGCCCGGAGACGTTGATCCAGGAGTTGGTAGAGGTTCCACGGTACGATGCCGGAACTTCCGGTATACTCCGCCAAAGACAAGCGGCGCGTGTACTCCGTTCCGGAGAATACCGGTGAGCCATCCGGATTGACGGGCCGGCCTTCTCCATCCAAGTCAGGAACCAAAACCCAACGAAAGTTTTTCGTCCCATCCGGATCGGATTTATATTCAATGCAAAAAAACATCAGATTGGCGGGACCGGGCTGCGGAGAATAAAAGTGATAGGCGTTGTTCAGCCACAAAAAATATAAATAAGGCCGGTACACCGTCGTCCAAAGCTGCGTGCTCAGCCACGGCGAAGGATTCACCGACGTGACTGCGGTGAGAATTCCTCCAAGGTGAAAGAGAATGACCAGGCTCACGACGATTCGCCGCCCGACCGAAGGAAGCAAGAGGATTACAGCGCCGATGGCGGACAACACCATGCCCACGCGAAAGAGCAGAGCCGCCGAGTCCCACGATACTCGATGAAGTCCTTCACTTGCCAAATATGCCGTCAAGGACCCCAACAGGAGCATGATGAATTGAAGCCAACATTGAGAAAGGCCCGTGCGAGCGGAAAGATGATTCACAAAAGTTGGCCAAATTCCCGTCGGCTGGGTCGTCTCAACACCAGCATCCCGGTTGTCGTCAATCATGGAAGCTCCTCCTCGCCGGCCTATCTGAAATTCTAGGAATTTTCGGTTCATCTTGCGTGATGTCCTTGAAACGCGGTCCGCCGGTCCACTTGCGCCCGCCAAATCGAAGGAAGCTCCGCCAGAGTTGACTTCGGCAGCGGATTGAGTCGCCCTGGAACGCAACAACCGGCTGACGGGTTTTTCCAAATAAAGTCAAGAAAATAGTCGTCAAATCGATCAAATGGCGGTTTTTTCGCTTCATCAGTCATAACCGGCCAAATCTTTCATCAGGATGCATAAATATCGTTTATTCTGCCCAAGTTTACTATTGACTCATGTTTTCTCTATTTTTACTATTCATCTCACTTGGCAAAACTCGCCAGATTCACTATCTTTTCAGTGCGGCTTAGGCCGAGGGATTCGGGTTGGCAAAATCCAGATCTCGCAGGAGGTATGCATGTACAGTGTTGTGTTGATGATGGCGCTCAGCGGTAGCGCCGATCTCCCGGCCTTTGGCCACCGAAACGGGTGCCACGGCTGCTCGGGAGCTTGCAATGGCGGCGGCGCCTGCCACGGCGGACGCGGTTGTCACGGTGGTTTGTTCGGTGGCCACGGCTGCCACGGCGGTCGGGGATGCCACGGCGGTTATTCCTGCCACGGCGGTGGCAATTGCCACGGTGGTCGGGGCTGCCACGGCGGTCTGTTTGCGCATAAGAGTCGTTGCCATGGATGCAATGGCGGCGGATGCAATGGCGGCGGATGCCACGGCGGCAGCGCTTGCCACGGCGGCGGTCACGGATGCCACGGCGGTCGCGGATGCCACGGCGGTTTGTTTGCGCATAAGAGTCGTTGCCATGGATGCAATGGCGGCGGATGCAATGGCGGCGGCTGCCACGGCGGCGCTGGTTGCCACGGTTGCAACGGCGGCGTTGTTGCCCCGGCTCAGCCTGGCGCTCCGGCTCCTGCTCCGGCTCCGGCTCCCAAGAAGCCTGAGACCGTCAAGCCTCCGAAGGCCGGCACCACGACGGCTCTGCCCGCTCCGGCTACCATCGTTGTCAGCCTTCCGGCGGATGCCCGCTTGAGCGTTGACGATGTCGTCACGAAGACCACTTCCGCCACCCGGACGTTTGCGTCGCCGGCTCTGGAAACCGGCCGTGATTTCCACTACACCTTGAAGGCCGAGGTCGTTCGTGAAGGCAAAACGTACACTGCGATTCGTCGCGTGGCCGTTCGCGCCGGCGAGGAAACACAAGTTTCTCTGGATATCCCTGTCGAGACCGTCGCTCAGCGCTAAGTTGAGTTCATGGTCCGGAGGTGAGCCAGGGCAGCTCAAGGGTCTTTGGGGCAAGGGAGAACCACCCGGTTCTCCCTTTTCTTTTCCCGTCAAGAGCATTTTTTGGCTCGCCGTTTGCTCCTCTCATTTTTCGCTCCGAATTCCGCAAATAAGGATTGTGGCGATGAACGCGCCTGCTATAATCGCGCGCAGGTTGGAGACATTGAGACTCCGTTGATTCATCGTTTCACGTTCGCGAAGAGCGCCGACAGGAAATGATAAATCAACCGTACGCAAGACTTCAACCAAGGAAGCGATCATGTTGGCGTAAATGGCTGGATCCGTGCCGTGAACACATTCTCTCTTCGACCTCGGGTTTGCGATTTAGTCTTTCAGCTCTATGGCCGTCCGCTCCACCCGGAATTTTTTGAGATTCTCGCCGTCCGCAAAATCCAACGTGAAGACTGTGAAATGACGGTTCGCATCACGCGAACGGGCCACGTAATCTCTTGGGACTACGGCCCGCTTCATCTCACCGAGGTCGCCGCTGCCGAGCACGGCTTACCCGAAAGGCGAAGACTTCTCGACTACCGTCTCCGGGGAGAGCACAGCGCCTCTTTGCCCTGTTCTCATGGCATCAACTATCAAGCGAATTTTCAAGTCGAGGTCTTGCCGCCTGAGATTTTTTTTCACATTCACGATGAGATTCTGGCCGACGGCGGCAAGCGTGGCCTCTTGCATAACTTTCAGCCCAATCATCGCTTGTCGCTGGCGCCTTTAGGCTTCATCTCCGTCGAAGCTCGGCCCGGCTGCCTTTTCATTTCCGCCTTCCACACCTTCCCCGATGAATTCACCGTCGTCAAAACTCAATCGCTCATCGAGAAGCAATAGCCACCATGCCCGAGTCCTCACTGCGTCGCGTTTTAGATTGCGGGATCGTGGCTGTGGTCCGGGCGCCGGACGGCGGGCATCTAGTGGAGGTGGCTGAAGCGCTCTTGGACGGGGGCGTGACCGTAGTGGAAATCACGATGTCGGTCCCGAACGCGCTCGAAGTTATCTCCCAAGTCCGACAAGCGATGGGAGATCGGATTTTGCTGGGCGCCGGGACTGTGCTGGACGAGGAAACCGCCCGGGCGGTCCTTCTGGCCGGCGCGGAATTCATCGTCGCTCCGACTTTGAATTTGGACGTGATCCGTTTGTGTCGCCGCTATGATAAGCTCGTCATGCCTGGCGCCTTCACCCCAACGGAGATTTTGACGGCTTGGGAAGCGGGCGCGGACATCATCAAGGTTTTCCCGGCGGATGTCGTGGGTCCAGCGTTTTTCAATGCCCTGCGCGGTCCGCTTCCTCAGATTCGGCTCATGCCAACCGGCGGCGTCGATCTCAGCGCCGCGGCGGACTTCCTCAAGGCGGGGGCGTGCTGCCTCGGCGTCGGAGGCCAATTAGTCGAGCCGAAGGCGGTCAGTGAGCGCAATTTCGATCGCATCCGCAACCTCGCTCGCCAATATGTCGCTGTCGTTCAGCAGTTTCGAGAAAAAGAGAAGCAATTTCTTAGCGATTGATTGAAACCAAATGCCCTGCGAAGTCATCACATTCGGCGAAGCGATGATCCGGCTAAGCCCGCCGAGTTTCCAACGGCTGGAACAGGCTTCGAGCCTCGACCTTCAGGTTGGAGGCGCTGAGTTGAATACCGCCGTGGGGCTCGCGCGCTTGGGCCGATCGGCCGGATGGATTTCGCGGCTCACTCGCAATCCTTTGGGACGCACCAT
>Ga0206968_10254_pt1 | contig 13872 bp, 16 predicted proteins | sample Alteio_BWOrgHeat_22_FD_153254 | JGI IMG/M metagenome (GOLD analysis project Ga0206968, IMG submission 153254) | Enriched cells from forest soil in Barre Woods Harvard Forest LTER site, Petersham, Massachusetts, United States -... | ecosystem: Environmental > Terrestrial > Soil > Temperate forest >... | reverse complement strand
AGTTCGAGCGTAAAACGTGGCCTTCGTGGTCAAGAATGGCGAGAGGTTCCGGAAGTTCGTCAAAAGTCATTTCCCAATCGCGCGAACTGCTCTTGAGTTCGGTTTCAAGCACCATGCGATCGAGCGCCCAACTGACCGGCTGCAATGCTTCACTTAACGACTCCACCAGCGGCTCCAATTCCGATTGCGAAAATCCATGCTCAAAGAACAAAAGCGGTGAACGCGCCGGGTTTTTTCTGATGCCTGACGGTGAGCAGGGGAAAACGCAAAACTTTTGCCGCGGGCCGCCCCAAAGCGTTGGCTAAAAAACGGCTATCGGAATTTTCGTTCATGCGAATTCGCGGTGAAACTTCCCACGCCTCTCGCACGCGCGTGCGAATCGTTTGCGAACCGCGCAGATAGTACAAATCGCCAAAGCCTTCGCCGCGTGGGATAAATAAGAGAGGCGCTTCCAAAGAATGATATTCCTTTACCTGCCGGCGCACCAAAGGCAGCAAGTCAGAAATGTCCAGGACTTGAGCCATTTCCTTGATAAAGCCGATGATCTCCCGCACACGCGTGACATTCTTACGGCTGGCGCGCCGGCTCTCAGCCGCGTGATTGGTGCGTTCGCGCACGACTTCTTCAAGGCCGGTATTCAATTCATGAATGCGACGGTTTTGCGCACGCATCATCTGCATGAGCTGGTGGCCGCGCTCCCGCTCTTCCTGTCGCGCCAAGGCGACTTGCACCACGCGAAGAGCTTCCGTAACGTTCTGAGAGCTGTCCAGAAAAAGGGCACCCTTAACCATGGACAACGCGCGTTTTAAGTTTTGCGCCGTCCACGAATCATCGACCAAAATATAACATTTCGAGATGGAGAGTTCTTCCTTGCGGACATCAACTAATTCGGCGCGCGTGATGAGAACCACCGGCGCGTGTGGATTAAATTCCCGATCCACGATCCACTCACAGCCGAGCGTATCGGCCGCAATCATCGACTCCCACCACTTGGGCACGGGTTTACGCGTAAAGAGCTGGATCGTCCTCTTGGGCAAGAGGTCGGACTTATTTGACTCTTCCTTCACCGAATCAGAATATCACGTCTTGTTTCAAAGTCTCTTTCTCAATGGGCTGTTGTAAAGCGGGCGCCAGCTTCCATTGCAAAAGATCGGCGAGTTGAATGAAGTCCCGGTTTTCTAAAGACGTATTGAGTTCCGCCAAGACATAAGACCAGGGTTGATCCGCGACTTTGGTCGAGTGGCGGGCCAAATCATGCAGGGTGGAAACCAAGGTTTGGAAAGAGTCGTTAATTGACGCAAATTCATATTCGCGCAGTGAGGGCGCGCAGATCGTGCACATTTTTATAGCACGGTCACGCAAGGTAACTTCACTCTCGTCCGGTTCGCGATACAAAGACGTGACGATATACAATTCGCGAAAACATTTTGTCGTGCGCTCGAGTGTGCTCTGGTCACTTTCCGGCGGAATCCGCAAGCGTTCCGTTTGAAACCACTGAATGATCGGATCCACGCGTGGACTCAACCGGGAGACTTCCACCAGCATCTCGTCAACTTGCGCGAGAATTTTGACCGCCGTCGAAAAAGCCTTCGGATCCGTCCACCGCGCCAGCTGCTGCAGCGCCAATTCCGCCAATTCGAAAAGCCTCTGCAAAGCCAATTTGTCCGCGCGCAGAGTCGCCTTCGGATAAACCGCGTCGGTATAGAGCGCGAGCACGATCTCCCACGAAAAACGGTCATCGGGAAGATCATGGGCCTGGTAAAATTCAAACAATCCCGGCCTAATAAAACACGGTCCGGAGGGCTCTTGCCCTTTCGCCAAAGCCGCCGCTTCATCGGCGATGCGCGTGGGTGAAATCGCCGCGAGTTCATCCGCAAAGAGAATCCGACTCCCCTCGCTTAAAGGTCCCGTTTCCCAGAAGTTAACGAGCGCACACGAGAGATTTAAGACCGGAGTTCCGGTTAACGCCGCGATGTGCACTGGCGCGCTATCGCCTCCGATCAAGAGTCTCGCCTGAGATAAGCACGTGAAGACTTCCTTCAGATTGGTTTGACCAACGCGGTTAATCACCTGTGGCACCTGGGCGGCCACAGCTTCACTGAGGGCGCGCTCTTCCGTGCTGCCGATCAACGTGATGGGCTCGGAGGATCGCTGAGCCAATTCCTGCAACGCCTGAATCCAAAGCTCGGGAGGGTAAGCTTTTTCAGCCTGGCTTGCCGCGAGATGAACCGCGATTCCGGTCCGGTCTGAAGGGGACACGAGAGATTGCGTCACGTCTTCAGGAATCAATTCCACACCCGCCACCGAGGCGAAGAGTTGCGTCACATGAAAGCGATTGGACCGCCCAATCCCAACTTGTGCATGAAAGTAAGCACTCGTATCATCGGGCGCTTGAAAGTGGCCGTCGCTATGGCGCGTATATCCGCTCAGCTGCGCGCCGTTCTCACCCAACCAGTCCGTTAAATAACTCGCAAGCGGAGAAAACGAAAGATTGATGATTCGCTCAAAGCCGAGCTCACGCAATGGATTGAAAAAATTCTCCAGCAAGCGCAGGGCCACTTCGGTACCGTCGCCTTCAGCTATCGGACGCAAAATTTCACGAGTCGGAAGTGCATGCACCGTAATTCCCGGAAAATCATCCGCGGCGGCACGAAAGCGCTCACGCACCAAAACATGCAGCTCGCAGCCAGGATTCCGGCGCAACAGGGCGCGCCAAGTCGGCCACGACTGAAAGATATCACCGAATCGTGCGAGTTGAATTACGAGTATGCGCATGAACTAGTTGCTCCCGAATTGCTTCTTCCAGAACCTTCAGGCTTTTGACATCCTTAGAATAGCCACGCGTTTGAATTATTTTTTTTGTGGACTGCTCGAGACGCTCCAAAGCCTCTTGCAGCTTTTTTTCCAGATCGCTCATTTCGCCCCCGAAAGTTGGGATTTTAAAGACCTTATCAATTTCAATTTCACTTGTGCCTGATGGAAGACTTTTTCCAGCTCTGCATGCATCTTTCTTACGTCACCGATTTGGGTTATCCCACGATCGGGTGCCGGAGCTTGTCGCGCCGTCTGCCACATGTGAGCCAACTTTTCCGAACGTTGGGCCGTCTCCGACTCGAGAAAATTCAGATGTCCATTCACATGCGTCAGCGCTTCGGAGGGCAGCAGAGACTCGAGTTCCCGGCAAAGACGCACCCCCTCCGATCCAAATTGAGCCAGGGGATTCAGATACTCACGACTTAACAGAAACTTCCAGGTGCAACGTTCGACCAAAGTATCCAGCAAAACTTCCGGCTTACTTCCCAAGAGGTCAGCGGCAAACCAAAAGCCGCTTTCAACCATGCGCGTACGTAAGAAACGGGCCTCGCGGAAAAATTCCTGCGCGAGTTTTCTCAACGCGAACCAATCACCGGAAAGCATATGATGCGCCGAAGTGGAAACGATTTCCGGCGAAAGAACCGCCGCACACTCGTGCGTATCTTGTGAGCATGGCGAGGAATGCGGGCAAGGGGCGCAGCGAACTTTCGCTTGCACGATGAGCGCATTAGCGCGATACGCGCCTGTTCGGCGAAAATCACTTGAACCCAAGCTCAACTCTAAAACCGGAATATCCGCCGCATTCGCCAAGTGTTTAATGCTCGTGTCCCCACTGATAAGAAGCTGCGCGCGTTTTAAGAGTGAAAACGCACCCTGCATGCTCAATATGGCCTCAGTGACCCGCAAACCACGCTCGCGCGCCTGGGAAGCCAGCCCGCGCAACCTTTCCGCCTCGTTGGGCGCGCCAAGAAGCACAAGATTCGCCTTCGAGCGGAAAAGGCGCAGCTGCGTGAGCATTCTCAACCAGGATTCCGCCGGCCATGTCTTTTTGTCATCCGAAGTGAAGACCTGCAAAACAATATTTTCACCGGCGGGCAAACTGAGTTCATCGACTTCCAATTGTCCGGTCGTGGTCTCTTTCATCCACCATTGGCGTTCAGAGCCTTTAAGACCGCAGCCATAGAAAAAGATGTCGGTGTAATGAAAAATGTCTTTCACGTTTAACGGAGTGTGCTCATCCAAATATTGAAACCAGGGAGAGTGAAAGTGCGGATTACCGCGCGGATCCAGGGCCAAACCCGTGCGATTCCCCGTGTGCAAGTAACCCGCTATCCATGCTGAAAACCGCGTTTGTGTCAGATTAATGACCGCATCATACTTTTGCGCATTAATCGTGTCGAGTTGCTCCTGTAATACGGAGAAGGACGTCAGCATGGGAATATTTCCCTCGCCTAGCCCTCTTTGCAAATCATCGCGATTCAAGGTCCACCATTGATCAACTACCGGTAGCATCGGCTGAAGCGATTTCGTCGGTTCAAATGTCAAAACGTCCAATTGCCGGATGGAATTTTGCGCGCGCAAGCCGTGAATCACGGGAAGAATCTGAATAAAATCGCCCAAGCGGAGTAGGCCAATCACCAAAACCTTCATTTGACGAGCTCCCGCAATGCTTTCAACAACATTTTTTCACGCTCCGCCGAATCCTGTACCAGTTCCGTTTTGTCGAGATCATATATTGTCAAAGGCTCATTCAAAGCGGCGCCGTGAATTTTGGCCTGCGAGTCCAGCGGCGCGAGATCCTTGAGTTGCCACTGCCAGGTCAGACTTCCCCAGTCGCGGCCCAGCAACTGATTCTTGATCTCGGCGTAAAATTCCGGATGCGCGGCCACACTGGCTGCGTGCTCGAGAACGAGAAAGCTCTCCGCCACCGCTTGCCGAATCGTTTCGCTGGCACGCAAGTCTCTGGTGCCCTCTATTTCTTCAAAGCGAATTTGGATGGCATTGAAGCCATGAATCTCTTGTACCGCGGACGTCAGCGCCGAGTCCTTCTCGATCACGATGACTCGCGCCGAGGTTTGGCGGCAAACTTCCTCTATGTGATAACCGGAGCCGGCACCTAGAACAAAAACCGTCTTTACACGGGCGAGCAAAGTGAGGCGCCGTTTAAGCCACTCTTCCGCCTCGCCCACCGGGTCAACCGCCGAGGACAAGAGTTTGCCCTTATAACGTAAAACTTTGCAGCCACTGCGAGCCGTCAGGGTTTCAATCAAGCGCTTTTCCTTATTTCACCAAGGAGTTGCAAGGCCGTGGCATTTCCGGGATTGACCGCGAGCAGGCGTTCCAATTCGAACAAGGCGATTTGTCCTTCTCCGCGCCGCCAACTGAGCCAACAAAAGGCCAGGCTCATTCTTTCGCTCCACCCGCCTTCGACGAGGAACTGGCGAATAAGATCCAAGACGCGGAACTCGCGTCCCTCTTGCGAACCCCAATCGAGAGCCAAACCGAGAGCCACCTCATTCAACGGGTTATACTCAAGCGCAGCCTCCACGTTACCCCAAGCCAATTCATGGTCGGCCTTCATGCGATGGCAGATCGCCAATCCCACCCAGGCCTTGTCATTGGTGATATTCAACTCCAAAGCCTTACGAAATCGGTCCGCCGCTTCATCCCAGTTTTGCCTTTGTATATAAAGAGTGCCAAAGTTCACCTGAAGAACGTCAGATGCGGGCATCAACCGATAAGCCTTATTGTAACTGTCTTCGGCCGAGTCCAAGTCACCACGACGGACGAAAATATTTCCCATGGTCTTAAAGAGCTCAAAAAATTCCGGGCTCTCTTCACTCGCGATAGAGACCGCTTCCTGGAGGTGGGTAAACGCGTCGTCAATTTGGTCCAGTTGATATTCGATTTGTGCGAGCGTGTGAATCGTTGCGAAGCGATAGTCGATCTTCACGATCCCTTGAAGAACCTTGTGCGCCTCCTGCAGTTTGCCCGAATCGCGCAGACGCTTGGCCAGTTCGAGCGCCATAAAACTGTCATTGGGTTGCAACTGCAAAATAAGATAGAGGTCCTCCAAATCGAGTTTGGGTTCCGCCGGTTTTGCCGTTAAAGAAGATTTGAGTTGAGCGAGTTGTGAATTTTCCGTTTCACTCGACGTGGGTCTAAGAATTTCCAAGGTTGCCTCCCCCTCCATTGTGGTTCAGCAACCCGAGTGCCAGATTTCGCCTGCATTAAATCAATCGCGCACGGCGTGTTCGAGGCTTTAGTCAGGACAGAAACGCAAGTCCAGTGTCAAAGATTTGTTAGTCTCTTTGAGGAAGGTCTCTCCTGGTCTATGCCTTTTCGTCGAGTTTATTGCGCGTGTCGCCGGACTTGTAGGCACCCACGGCCTTCTTCGCCGATTGGACCTGACGCAATTCCTTGATGATCTCGGACTTCGCTTTTTCAATCACCGAGAGAATTTGCAAATCCTGCGCAAGGATGCGCGTGACGAGATCATTTTTGGTGCTCATCGCACCCAAAATTTCCTTCTTCTGCTGATCGGTGGCTTGATCGTCTCCCTGGGCTTGCGAAGCCGCTTCAATCAAGCGGTCAATGCAACGGATAAGATCTAAGATGGTCTCTCGTGACTGATAAAACACCTCGAGATTGTCGAAACAATTCTCAGAGAAGTTAATCAGTTCCGCCTCGTTGAGCTGGTAGAACTTCTGCAGATGATAGTTTTTATCTTTCAGCAGATTGATGATCGTATCCATTGGCCCTCCTAGCCGTGTTGCGGGACTATTTCACAATTTCTTCGCGTTTAAGTTTTTCAATAGCTGCCACCCAACCGGTGTAAAGCGTCTCGATGATCTTCAATGCGTCCTCGAGAGGTTTACGCTGGCCAGTAGCGTTGCTCTTCGTCAGCTGCTCGGTCACAAACATATAGAGCTGTTCCAAATTCTTGGCGATCTCCGGGGCGGCCTGGTGATTGAGCGTGTTGTTTAGCTCATTCACAATGTCATAAGCGCGGCCGATATTCATGCCACGTCCAGCGATGTCTTTCTTATCGATTGCTAACAGCGCCTGCTTCATGAAGCGAATGCAACCCTCATAGAGCATCAGCAGCAGCTTTTCGCGGCTGGCGCTGTGTACGGACGTCTCTTTGTATTTCTGATATGCGTTTTTCATATATCTTTAGTATCTTTCGGATTCCTTTATTCTAAACTAAACTTGTTATTTAACCCTGACCTTGGCCGCCACCCGGACCTCCGCCACCCATACTTAATCCAGATCCTATGATTCCGACGGCCGCGCCCTGGCCCTTCAGCTTGCTCATTGTCTCTTCAAGGCGCGCGAACTTATTGCGCAGGTTTTCTTCTTTCTTCGCCAGCTGGCGTTGTTTGTCCTCAATCTGCTTATCCATTTGTGAAATTTTGTCCTGCAGGGCGCGTTTTCGGATCGCCACGGGACCAAACGCGCTATTTAAAAGCACGCCGATTTCCCGCCTTAGTGACGGAATGAATCCCGTGTTAAATCCGTCGCCCGCCAGGAATTTTTGCACGCTGTTCGGATTCGCCGCCAAGGTATTGTTAAACTTCTTCTCGTCGTATTCGAGGACTCCGTTGCGGTTAAAAGTGATTCCCACTTGATTTAAGCGGGTCACATCGGAGCCGACTCCAAATTGCGGATTCTGAATCAACGAGCGCAGACGATTCTCCACGCTGCGGAGTAAGCTGTCGCCCCCGAGAGACGAGGTGGTGTCGGAATCTTTGTTCAGAGCATTTTGCTGTTGAACGAAGCTGAGCACCCCGTTGACCGCGTCCACGAAAGATTTAATCTTTCCGGTGACAACCTCTTTGTCCTCTTTAACGCTTACATTGACTGTGCGCCCTGGAGTCGCCTGCTTCAGTTCGAGGGTTACGCCGGGGATCACGTCGGTGACTTTATTGTCGCCGATCTCAAATTCAAAGCCATCCACCTTGATACGTCCGTTTTTGGCCGGCCGTTTGTCGTCGAAGTAAAGATCCTGGTCACCATCGAGAAAATAGAGCGTCGGATAACTGATTTGGTTGTCACCGCCGACATTTTCGCCCGAGATCATCAGCTTGTAAGGCGCGTCGGGATCCGACCGGTCATTGAAAATCGAGGCCTTCACGCCCACACCTGCGGCGTTGATCGCACTCATCACGCCTTCCAGCGTGTTGTTGTTGCCGTTGATGTAAACTTCTTTTTTTCCGTCGGTCGTATCGAAACGGAAGTAGCCGACTCCAACCTGCGTTTTATTCTTGTCGGGAAAGCCGTTCGTGATCGCCGCAGCCTTTTGCGCAAGGTCCTCGACTTCGATATTCCAATTGCCGTTGATCGCGGAATTGGGATCGACCGCTCCTTGAATGACGTTGGGATCTCCGGAATTCAGTTTCATGTCGCTGAATCCTTTGGTCGACGCCAAAGCACCGATCGTTCCTGTGACGGCATTTAATTTGGTCTCCAACTCGGTGACCAACTTGAGGCGACTCTCTTGTTTGCCTTTGTTTTTCTCAATAGTCTTCAGCGGAATCTTTTCAGCTTCCATTAACTGATCAACAATGTTGGGCGGCAGACCTGAGGCAAGTCCACCGATTGTTACTGGCACGAGAATCTCCCCTTAACGAATATTTTCGCAAAGGAATGGATAATTCCGTGAGTCAATAAAATGGCTGGGACCTCGAGCGGTACGCCCTTACATGGCTTTATCGAAAATTTTGCCGGTCTGTTTGTCTTTGTCGCGCGTAGCGGCCCAAAGTTGGGCTTCCGAGAGGCGCCGAACGGTTTTACCGGTACTGTCGACGATCTCAATCACCCGACAATCTTCCTTCACTTCCACTTTGATAGTGAGATTGTTGGCTTTAAGTCCAGGGGTTTCCTCAAGGACCTTGATCGCATCGTCAAATTCTTGCTGGGTCAAGTGACGCTTAAGTTCCTTTTCCGCCTGATCTTGGCGGCCATTTGCGTCCCGATCCGTGCTCGCTTGGGCGCGTGGATTTACTTCCACCCGGCGCTTTGGCTCGACTGGCAAAATCGGATTGTTGTTTAAGGTTTTTATATTCATCCAGTTTTCGCTTCGACGAAACGGGAGAAAAACGTGAGGAAGTCGAGATGAATTCAGACGAAAAGCCTGTATTTCCGGCCCTGTTTGGGCCAGCTCTTTGCGTATGGCGGTCGGCTGGATTGGTCAAACTTACAAAATCCGCCATCACCTACAGAGTGGTTTCCTTTTGATTCGATCTTAGCTTAGTAGTTGATGGCATTCCCACTGTACTCCATGAGGTTACGATGAAAAGCGCTCTAATTTTCTTGCTGGGCTCATTTGCCGGGTCTTATACCTTCGCGGCGACCGCCCAAACCAATCATACCTGCATGGACGGTTACAATTACTCCGTATACGGCGGTGGAGGGTCTATCAGCGACGGATCAGCCGTGGATATGCTGACCGCGGACCTCCGCAAGTATGTCGTCGGATTTTGCAATTCCTTTTATGGCTACAGTTACCGGAAGCGCAGCGATTTCACACCGGACCCGGATGCCATCCGGGTCACCGACTCAAAATATGTGCGCAACATGTACAATGATTGGAACCAGCGCTACATGACACCCAATAACCCTGTAAAGCCTCTTGAGTTCGTCGACGGCGTTTACTTTGCCATAGATCCGATTGTGAGCCGTGAATTCGGGAAGAAAGAGTGGATACTTTTTCGCGCCGATCTGCCGCAAACGATGACCGCGTTGAACGTGGCCTACATGATGTACCAACCGGATGGTTTACGTTTTATTCCCGCGCCGATCCAAGAAAAAATGAAACAACTCGGTTGCGACGAAAAGAAGTACGATTACCTTTTTCGCAAAAACCGCAGCAAAGCCTGCCGAGAAATCGCCGTGAGTGTTTTAAAGAAACTCAATGTGGACGCCATTCAATACTCGTGGCGGTCAGCGGATTTTACGAGTTGCCGGCAACGTCAAAGATTTGCTTACATTCTCATTCGCCCGGAAATTATCAAATCAACCGCGATCTTTTCCTTTCAAAGCGTGGAACCGACTTTGACGGATGAGAGTCGATTCCTCTTGGCGTTGTATGGAGCGGCTCAGAAAAATCAGTCGCCCTTTGTTTTGGATTGGAGTACCAAAGGCGATGAAACGGTTAGCCAAGTGGTCAACGGTCCGGACATGCAGCTCTGGCCGAATGCCGGCGGGTTGACTCCCTTCTCCGATGCGGAGACTGCGACTTGGGTAAAATCCCATTTGTTGGGTTGTCAGTGATCGGGCTGCGCGCCTTCAGCGTTTAATCGCAACACGCTTGGCAAAGCATTCCTTAAAAGTATCCTTAGACTTGCACTCAGCCGCGATTTTCCTGTTCAAAGCGGCGGCACAATTCAAAAGCTTTTTTTGATCTTCTGGTTTCAGGTGATCAAATGCGCCGACCTTGACCGATAGGTCAAGATTAAGATCTTGGGCGCACTTCTGCAGCAATGCGCCCTGCCTCGGGGTCTCGGCGAAAGCGAAAGAGTTTGTAAGGATACAAGTTAAAGCGGCAACGATTAAATGGTTCATATTATTTTTGTCCATGTGACCCAATGTCGCTTGGCAGGACGCCAGATCCTGGAGAACCCGAACCTGATTTTGCTAGCTCATTCCGCAATTTTTGCTTGGTCCGATCGGAAATCACGTCCGACGATAAAATCTGTCGCAGACTCCCCACCGTTTGGGTAAAGAGCTCGGACTGGGTGTTCCCTTCCTTTTTCTGGCTTTCGTAATAAGTCTCAAGAGCAAACATGGCCTGTTGGAAATTCTCCCCAGCCGGTGGATCTTGCGAACCTTCTAGGTAAGATTTAACCATATCCAGGGCTTTCTGCGCCGCACGCGAATCTCCGAGAGCACAACCCGCCTGTAGCATGTTGCCCGGCGAGAGTTGCCATTCCGAAACGTCCGTCTTTAAGGTCAAATCTTTATAAAAAGGAAAAATCATATCCCTGAGCTTTTGTTTGTCCGCTGGGGCCAAAGTTTTGTCATCCGCGGCGTTGAAAAGAACTCCCTGAAGAATCGGATCGAGGATGGAACCTTTGCGCTCCGCCTCCTCGCAACGGCCCGATGTGCAATGGAAATCACCGGGATTCGCCAGCTTACCGCTGAGAAACCCCACCCACTTACTAGGAGGCCCTTTTTCATAGGCCAAATTTAATGGCAGTTGGCTAGTGGCCATAAAGGCGAATCCCGCCGACTTAACTTGGGCGGCCATTTCGGCATCGACCCACGAATAAGTTGCCGCCGGAACGTTTACGCCGCTCACATCCATCGATGCGATTTTTGCACTAATTTCCGCGGCCTTGTCCCCAACATCAGGCGAGATGGTTTTTTGATTTTGATAATATTTGGCCACCAAATCGGTATATTGGTCGGCGAATGCAACTGGAGATACCGCGATAGAAAGAAACAGCGATATGATCTTCATAGTAAAAGAGTACCAAAGAATCGAACACTGGGCTACTGGTCGAGTCATTGGAAGGTGACGCGCCCGTTCGTCAGTCTGATCGATTACGGCTGGACCCACTTTAAACTTCAGATAGTTTCATGGTGACGATACACGACAACATGTGAAAGGAACGTCATCCAGTATCGCTCGTACACTCGCACTTGAAACGGCAAATTGGTTTCACTGATAAAAGTCCAACTGGAATCGAAAAGTTGATTGATGTCGCGAACGAGTTCTGGAGCATTACCGATATATTTGTCGTTCCATTGATAGGTGCAGCTCAGAAGTAAAACTCCGTCGGGAGCGGTCGACTTTTTTAGCAGTTCGACGAGTTGCAAGTGATCTGTGCATTGATCGATAACATTTGCACAAATCGTGAGGTCGAACTTTCCGGGGAATGACTCAAGATCTTGAAAGCGTTTGTTCAAATGTTCAACTGTCACTCTTGAACACGCTTCCTTAATCGGTATAGTGTTGAGCACAACTTCATCTTGCTCGAGATTGCCTTTCAGAATTGAAATACGCGCGAGATCCTCACCGTAAAAAATTTTACTGAATATGGAGTACAAATTCAGAGACGGCTCGACCAGCGTTGCGAATTCCATAGATTTTATTTTTTTACAAATTTCGTAAAATGTGCGCCCTTGTGAGGACCCTACTTCGAGCATCCGTTTTGGATGCACTTCACATTTTTTTAACGCTTCAGCTAGGAACTCAGCCATCCGCTCGTGGTGATCACAACATAGGGTTTTTGGATCAAAGGGCGCAAAAGTAAAAGTTGGCTTGCGAGAATTGTCTCGAAGGATATGGTCGAACCAATCTTTTTCCACGTAGCCGGCCAGTGTTCGTTCGTTGAGATAAAAGTCTTTTTGCATACTCCTCAGGGTACCAAAGATTCTTACGTTCGACTACCTGATGATCCCTTTGCTCTTGCTAGAGCTATTGATCGCACGCCCGCTCTCCCGTTTTCGCTAGTGCGCGACTTCCACGCCCAGAGTGTAGAATGTCGACGGAGAAAATTGATTATTATACTCCGACAAAAGCCAACTATTGGAGCGCGCTATATTTGAAATACGCACTTCATCAATGAGTGCGGATCCGTAAGCCGAGTTTCCGCCATTGGTTGTGTCCGTCCCGCCGACATTCCAATATTGCACGCCGGTGTTCGGATACTGCTTGGTCGCAGCTGACGAGGCTCCCAACGCGCCATTTACGAAACCGGCAAGGGTGGCCCCGGGTTGGTCATAGCGGGTCGCCATGTGATACCAATTCCCATACACGATTCCAGAACCAGCAACGACACATTTCTCAGAGCCTATCCACACGCAACTTTTCACGGTGTTATTGGTTTCAACTTCCAACTGCGAATCATGCCAACCGCTATTGAGCGCATTGGTGCCCGTTTCATCAAAAATAACTCCGCCGGCGGCATTGGGCTTTACCCAGGCGGAAAGTGTCATGCTGGTGGGCGGCGCTCCCAAACTGGGCGTAAAAATATAATTGTTCACGCCATCAAGGATCGCGCCCCCGGCGATAAACGCCGCCGTGGCCATATCGTTTCCGGTCTGGCCAAAAATACTTCCGGTGCGATTGTTCGACGTTGAGTCGGCGGCCGATAAAACGGTACCGTTGGACAAATGCCAGACCAGCATAAAGTTGGAATCCCACACACCGGTTTTATTCGCCAGGCTCGCGACACAGTTTTTGCCATACCATAGGTAAATGACCGTATCGACGGTCACGGAAAGAGTGGGAATCCGAACCCACGCGCGGATTGTGCCGGTGGTGGCATCATAAGACTCCACTTCAAAATCCAACAAGCTATTCCCCGCCGCATCCGAGGTAAACATAATGTCCCATCCAGACGCCGATTGCACTAAACCGCCGTTAGCGACCGTGGCTAAAAAGGAATAGGTTCCGGAAAACAAAATGGGAAAGTTGGTGGAATTCACAGTTCCTGTTTTAGTGTGGTCAATCGTGACCGTGCGGGAATAACCAAAAGTATCAAGTCCACACGTAGCGGCGGCGGTCACTCCCGGCGGAGGATTATTGCAAAATGACATCCACTCGTTCAATGTTTTTGCCGGAGCCATAATGTCGTTTCCGTTGGCGGAAGAATTGGTGACGTCGCGACATCGGCACAGTGGACCGGTAATTTCCCAGCATGAACCATTGGGAACGCGATAAGAATTTGCAATGGCTTGCACGGTACAAACTGCGTGGGCAAAAGGCGCTAAAGATAGAAGACTTGTGGCAAGAATTAAGAATCTTACTCTCACCCATCTCATACTGTTAAAGGTTGGAAAGGTTGTCAAATCGCCCTCAAAGACCTTGTGGAGCACACTTTCCCGGGACCGACTGGCATATTTTGTTCGAGGGATTCACGTCACAAACCGCGGCTTGGAGGTCGGCGATTTGCTTCGCCATGAGATCGAGTTGCCGGTGAAGATCCTCAGAATCGGCTGACCATCGCGCGAAAAACTCTTTGATCGATTCGATAATCGGCGCGACCAAGTTGCCATATTTAACAGATTTTATTCCATCAACCGGGCTCGTCCGCACGAGCTGTGGAA
>Ga0206968_10252_pt1 | contig 13890 bp, 10 predicted proteins | sample Alteio_BWOrgHeat_22_FD_153254 | JGI IMG/M metagenome (GOLD analysis project Ga0206968, IMG submission 153254) | Enriched cells from forest soil in Barre Woods Harvard Forest LTER site, Petersham, Massachusetts, United States -... | ecosystem: Environmental > Terrestrial > Soil > Temperate forest >... | reverse complement strand
TGGGCTTAGGGCCGTGGTTTCCACCTTCGCTAACAGCGTCGGCACGATGAGCACCGTCGATATCAGCCAGAAAATCACCGCCAAACCCAAAGCGTGCGACCACTGAAAGCGCAAGAGCAGCCATAGACATACAAACCACAACGCGAGATGAAATGCATTGAGGAAGGCGGCCCCCAGAAAAACTCCCCAGCGGAAAGTGGATAGTTGGCCCAGGTTGTCTTCGCTCATCACTCTGCCTCGAGCATCATGGTAGAGCAAGGACCTGCCCGTCCGCATTTTGTAATTGCCATTCGCATCCCGCTCCGGTTCAAAAGTAATTTCTTCGCCATCCTCTTTGGCAATAATCCGATCGGCATGCGTTGGAATCGGCTTGCCGTTCGCATCTCGGTAATCTAATCGGCCCTGGGCATCCTTGGTGAGAGTGTACCGGGTGGTCGACGTACCCTTGACAGCCCACAACTCGGTGAATGGCGGATGATCCTCGCGAGGAGAGAAGTGGAACAGATCCGTGTATTTGCCGGGCGAATGGTAATCGATCCAACACCAGAGCGCGAAGAACGCGGCCAGCACGGTGCCTACCACCGGAGCGCTCCAGGCCAATTGCGGCGCCGGCTCGCTATAGATGTAGCCCTGAAACCAAACCGAGCCGGCCCAGAGAAGCATCACTGAGCCCGCCCAAATCAAAACCAAAATGAGGATGATCCCCAGCACGACCTACGTCCTCCCCCGTGATCCCATGCGACAGCCGTAAACTAGGATACAAGGGCAAGAGAGAAAAAGAAAAGGAAAACGAGCGGCCGAAACTTCCGAAGTCTAGGAGACTTCGGAAGTTTCGTTATAAGTAGCAAATCCGCGTTGTGGCCGCGAGCGGCCTTGTTATAATCCCGCCGCCCGAAGTGCGCCGGCGCATCTCGGTTCGAACTATTCCTCCATCGTGAAATTCATGATGGTCAGCACTTGCCTGGTAGCCTGTACGTTGTTGGCCGCCCAGCCTGCCCAGGCGCCGCTTTGGTTGAGCGCGCCTCGATTGAGCCGCGGGCAAGAGTTGCTTTACCGCGGATCATTCATCGAGGAAACTTCCAAACAAAAGGCCAAGGTCGTTCGCAAATTCCAAGTCGAAAATCGAATTCTCGTGCTTGAGACCTTGCCGACCGGCTCTAAGATCGCCTTGCTGACGGTGATCCAGCCGGAATTGAACAACTCGACGCTGAAAAATCAGACGGGGTCATCCACTTGCTTGGCAGTAGCGCACCTTGATCCCAAGGGCCGACTGACGAATGAGCAAGGCGCGAATCTAGAAGTCCCCATAGGAAGTTTGCCCCAATCGGAGGGAGGATGTTTTATCGAGCAGCCGCCCGCGGACGCGCAATCGCATCAAGAGTGGTTTCTGAGCAACCCAGGTTTGCCTCGACACTATTGGCGAATAACGAACACTCAGTCCATGGACGGCCAACTCTGCTGCAAGCTGATTGGCAACCAGCAATCCGAGGATTGGGACCATCCGAGCGCGGGGAAGACCGCCTGGCGTCGTCAAGACACGGTTTGGGTTTCGCCGCGAACCAACCTCGTCATTCGCTATGAACGTGTCATTGAACAGCGAGAGCCAACCGCCTCCAACTGCAACTATCGGCTCACGGCGAACTTTCACCTGGAAAGCAGCCTGACTTACCCGGATCAGCTTTTCCGCGATCGCCAAGCTGAGGTGGTCCTTTACGGTCAATATTCCCAACTCGCGGAAGCCGCTCTTCGCGAACCGAGTCTAAATAGTCCGCGCCGGCTGGAAGCGATTTCGGCCAAGATCGCATATCATTGCGACATCCATCCGCCGACTCCCTATCGGGCAGCTCTCGTTGAGTTGCAAAGTCGATTGGAATCAGCGTCGCGCGGAGAATTGCCGCCGATTGCTCAAGATCCAAAGACGCTCGCGGTCAGCAACGCCTCGTCGCTGACTCACTCCACAGCTGCGGATTTTGTGGCTAAGGACTTGATGTCCGGCGCTCCAGTGCGGATGCAACTTCTTCGCGGCAAGCCGGTCTTGATGATCTTCTTTAATCCGAACTCATCGAGCGCTTCCGAGACAATGCGTTTCGGTCAGACGATTCGACAAGCAAATCAAGCGCATGTGCTTGGCCTGAGCGTGGCAGCCGGAACCGACTCCATCGTCAAGCAACGCCGCGACCTCGGGGTTGATTTTCCCATCATCGCCGGAGCCGACATGCGCTCGGCCTACGGAGTGGACGCGACCCCGCGGCTGCTTGTGATTGATGGCGAGGGGCGCATCCAGCGCACTTTCGAAGGGTGGGGAAAAGAGACGCCCGCGCTGATTCAAGAAGAGCTTCTCCGCTGCAGTCAACCAAATAGCAAGGTCGGAAAGGGACCGTAATGTCCTATATCGAGAAACTTCGGCAACTGTTGCCTAATCATCGCAAGTTCACGCATTTGGCCAGATTAATTCGGAATGTTTTTCCTTGTTTTTTGTCTTAAACGGCAGATAATCGCGCCCCTGCGGTGGAAACTGCCTGTTCTTGTCCTGGCGTCCCTTGCGATTTTTCTAATCCCAGCGATAGTATTAGGTGGCATGACAGAATATCAGATTCAGGCCAACACCCGGCGTTGTTTCGCGACCGGTCGAGAGCTGCAGCCGGGCGATAAGTTCTACAGCGTTCTCTTTGACGAAGGCGGCCAGTTTCGTCGCCAGGATTACAGCAGCGAGGCCTGGCCGGGACCGCCCGAAGGCGCCTTCAGTTTTTGGAGCGGCAAAGTTCAGCCCTCAGAGGGTCCGCCCAGGCCGAAGTTTGACGACGACTTGTTGCTCGATTGTTTTTGCCGGCTGGAAGGTCAAGCGCAGCCCGACCGGGTGAATTTCCGATATGTGTTGGCCCTGCTCCTGATGCGACGAAAGCGACTCAAGTTCGAGGAAGCGAAAGTGACCGGTGAAGTGGAAACCCTCTGGCTGCGATGCCCCCGGACCGGCACGCAATATCAGGTCGTCAACCCTCGGCTCACGGAGCCAGAAATGGCGGCGGTTCAGGAGGAAGTTTTCAAAGTGCTCGGCTGGCAGTGAAGATAAAAGAAGGGAAACACGAAAACACGAAATGCGAAAGCCCGAAAAAGAAGTCGCGATCTGGTTTGTTTCGACCTTTCCTTGTATCGCGTTTTCGTGTTGTTCTTGAGAAGAGGCCAATCATGCGAAAGACCACAATCATTCTGGGAATCGGCGCGTTGCTCTTTGTGACCGGCTGTCCGCCGTTCCAGAAGAAATCGAACCCCGACTTCCGAGCGCAAGTGCCTTCCGGTACCCCGACCGCCGGCGAGTTGGTCGCCTCCCTGAACGACAACGCTCGCAAGATTCAGTCAGTGGGCGTTCGCTATCTCGACATCGACTGCGCTCAAGGCGTCCAGTCGGTGGGACTCCGTGGTTGGATGTATTGTCAAAAGCCTAAGTCGTTCCGCATGAGCGCCAGCTTGGCCGGCAACACCGAGGTGGACATGGGCTCCAATGACCAGGAGTTCTGGTATTGGATTCGCCGAAACGAGCCGCCTTTCTTATTTCACTGCGCGCATGAAGAATTCGTCAAGGGCCGTGTGAATTTGCAGGTTCCCTTCCAGCCGGAATGGATCATGGAAGCCATCGGCATGGCCGAGTATGATCCGACCAAGCAGTACCAAGTGCTGGCCAATCGAAATTCGATCGAGCTGATCGAGCCGGCCGTGCTGCCTCAGGGCCAGCACGTCAACAAAGTCACGGTCTTCTCTCGCGGCCAAGAGGGTTTGCAAGTCACCGGCCACATCTTGAAAGATGCGCAAAACAAAGACATTTGTATCGCGACGATCGTCCGCTCTCAGAAAGACGCCGCCACCGGCGCCACGCTGCCCAAGGTCGTCCAGCTCAAATGGGAGGCGGAGCATGTCAAGATGGAGCTGCACATGCAAAACGCCACCGTGAACGTGATGGAAGGGCAACGGAACCCCGAGATTTACGCCCGCCCGAACATGAAAGACATCACGTCGTATGACCTGGCCCGCGGCGGCGTCACGCTGGGCGCCCCCGGCGCCGTCCGCCGCTTGAGCGGCGAACCGATTCGGTAATCTTCCGGCATTCCACAACCGCACGCCGTATTGGTGAGTGGTCGCAACGATGTCTTACCACTCACCACTGACCACCACCACATCTTCATTGCGAAGCCATTGCCGACAGTTATAATCCTGCCATCGCTTTGGTGTCAAAAATTCGGCTCCAACTAGAGAACGGCGATGAAAGCGTTAGGCACGGTGCTTGTCGTGTTGGGGATTTTGTTCCTGGCCATTTCGGGCCTGAATGCACCGAAGGCTCCAAATATCAGTTACCTGGTAGGATCGTTCTTGCCAGGTTTGCTTTTTCTTGTCATCGGGTTGAAACTCGGGCAAAGCAAGAAAGCGAATACCGATTCCCGCGCTAGCAGTAATGATCCAGAAGACGCGCTACGGGTGGTCGTGCCCGCAAAACCTACGTTCCGACTAGACACTGTCCGGGCCAATACATTCAAGTCCAGGGCCAATTGGGGTGTGATTGGTGGGATCGTTTTGATGTTCACCGGAGGTACTGCGTTGCAACGAGAAGGCGGGCAGCCCACAGCACCCGGAATTCTGATTCCGATGATGATTTGGTTGGTGGGATTGTCCTGGTTAATTTGGGGATGCGTCAATTACATGAGATGGAAGGGGCATTCGGGATGGTTTGGCCTCTTCGGCTATCTCTTCCTGCCCGGACTTATCGTGCTCGCCTTCTTTCCAAATAAACGAAAACGGCTGCTCCAAGAGCACTCGCCGGATCAGGTTCAGCGAGCGAATGCTCTCGCCGAGGAGGACCGAAGGTCAGGAGCGCGATTCCTGATTGGACTGGCGCCGATACCAATTTTTTTCGGGAGCGTTTGCGCCTTCATGTACTCGAGCGCTTCGAATATCGATTCGGCTGAATGGAAGGAACTGGCGCCTTCAGGGCTCGGATTTCAAATACAGATGCCGGGGATTCCTCAAGTCGAGGAAAAGAATCAGGAAACACCCGCGGGAAACGTCGAGTTGCGCAAGTTCTTAGTGACTCCTAAGCGCAATAAGGAATTGTTCATGATTGTCGTGATTCGATTTCCCGTGGACCTTGGCCCCGAATTGGGGGAAACCGACAAGTTATTGGAATTAGGTCGGCAGGACCTTTTGAAGGCCTCTCAGGGTCAATTGAAGACCGAGAGGGCGATATTCTTGGATGGCCATCGCGGACTGGAGCTTGAGATTCTTCCACCCAAAGGGGCAATCATTAAGGCACGAGTCTTTGCGACAAAGACTCGGCTGTATCAAATCACCGTTCATGTCTCGCAAGTTCGACTGACTTCGGATGACGTTTCCAGATTCTTGGATTCCTTCAAATTCTTGCCCGATGCCAAAACAGCGCCACAGCATGAAGGCCAGTAGCAACCACGAACTTCTTTACCACCGCTAAGAAAGATCGCTTTGGGGAAATGGTAGCATTGTCGACAGCTGGAGTGCCATGATCGGAGAGCTCTCCATACATGACGCGCAAGGCCGTGGATATCGGTGACATGAACGACGTGCGCTTACACCATTATAACAAAAGGCATGAGTCTTCCCAAACGCCGCCGGGCATTTCAGAACTGAGCGGAGAGAAAGTTTGCACCCCTTCCGCCAAATGAAGGCGTCAATTGGCGGAGTGTGGGTTTTTCTCGAGAATCTCGACCCGTCATGCCAATTCTTTTGGCTGGCGGAGGGGGGGTGGCGACTGGACAAAAATCCTGACTTCCACGCTCCTACACGCCTCGAAAGCGGTTAAGAATATTCGCCGTGATGCGTTGCACGCGCGGGTCGGGGCCGTGAGGTTTGGCGCCGTGGGCGGATGGATGTTGGTAGCCGGGCGGCGCACTCAGACCGTCGGACCACCAGATGGTGGCGGCGTTGAACACGAGATTGTCCTTGGGTCCCGGATAGATCGTGGCCGTGTAAGTTCCTTTCGTGCCGCGGTTGGTGAGCTCGCCCTTGGCGACGACTTCGAGGCCGGGGATATCGGCCGGGTCGCCGTGCCATTCCCAGCCGACGAGTCCCGGAATGCCATCGCCGTTTTTCATGCGGCTGCCGGCGAATATCCAGTGCTTCTCATTAGCACAAATCCAATCGGCGCCGCCGGTGACCGGGAAGGTGCTCCGCGCGCCCATCAACGTGGCTTCATTTGGTCCATTGTGTTTTAAGTCCAGCAGCTCGGGAAATCCGCCTTTGACGGCCGCGTCTTGGATAGGGCCGTATTGGCCGATTCGACTGATAGCGCGATGGGGAACGCCGGCCGCATTGGGATAAAATGCCAGCACACCGCAGCACGTATTGCCGCTCAAGAAGGCCGCGTGCATGCCCTGGCGAATCGCATCCTTCACGTGATGGAACATGTCGAGCGACCAATACTCGTCATGCCCGACCGAGAGAAACGCTTTGGCGCGCAGCAGCCCCTTCGGATCGACGTGCGTGTCCACGTTACTGATATAGGAAACGTCATAACCCTCTTTCTCCATCCAGAAGGCAAGCGGGAATTCCCAAAGCAAAAACTCGCCAGAGCCTTGGGAAAGCGGGGCGTCGAGAATCTGGCAGTATTTGCCGTAGGGCCGATCCCAACTGACGCGAACTCCCGGCCCCCAATACCATTCCTTTTGACCGTTGTCGTAAAGCGCGAAGTGGTCGGGCCAGCGGTTATACGCGGCCCAGGTCGTGTCGCTGCACTGGAGAAGAAAATCCGAGCGGCGATCGTCGCGGACGATGAAGACGATATAACTTTGCAGTCCTTCTTTCTGGGCGGTCAATTTTCCCAGGTAGACTCCGCTGGGCCAATCCTTGGGAATGACAAGGTGCGTCGATGGCTCCCAGCGGCATTCACGCAACCGCTCTTCGCCGACCGGAGGATCTGGCTGAACCGTGCCCTTGAATGGTCCCAGTCGGGTCAAATGTCGCCCACCTTTGCCGCCGTAATATCCCAAGCGATAGAGATCGATCACGAAAGCCGACGGCGGGTTGGTGTTGACCATGATGTCGAGTCGCTGGCCCGCTCGGATGCTGGTGTGCGAGCAATACCCCTCGATCCAGGGACAGCGCCATCGAGTCTTGGGATCGACGCGAGTGTTGACCAAGAGCCACTCGGTGGTGCCGGATTTTTCGTTTTCCGCTCGAATGAGGTCGGGACTGGCCGCCGTCGTTTGAATCCCCGTCAGGGGCGCCAGAGCCGACGCCAAACCCATCGCCGTGGCGCCTTTGAGCAGCTCGCGGCGGTCTATGGAAGAGGAGTGATTGTTGTGGCGAGTCAAGATGATCTCCTTTTGCATGGATAAGGATGAAGGATGAGGGATGAAGAAGTTCCTTACCTGCGATTCATCCTTCATCCCTCATCTTTCGTTGTGATCGCCCCGGGAGGTGTTTCTTCCTCCACTTGAAATCCGGAGGTAAAGGGGGCGTCGGCCGCTTGTTCCCAGCTTTGCAGGAGCGACCAAACGCTCCCTCCAATTGCCCCGAGGACAATCCCAAAACCAATCCAAGGAAAGTCAGAAATCTCAAATTGGTCCGAGCCGCGGATAATCGTGGCGATGCAAGTGCCGGTGGTCATGCCGAAAACGAGGGCGCGACGCGAGGCAGAGAACCCGACCTGAAAATACTCGGCCAGCATTCCCAACAATCCTCCCAAGAAAACCCCGCACAGAAATCCCGTACCGAGTCCCGTGAGCCCGCCTCCCATGACCCCAGCCAAGACTCCGCTCGAAGCTCGTCGAAGGACCTCACCGGTGGCCGGGTTAAGCTCCATTGCCCGCGGCTTGGCGTTCATGCCGCCGGTGATTGCGCCAATCACCAGTCCGCTAAGGATCCCGCCCAAAGCGCCGGCAATGGCGCCGTCAATGACCGTCGGCCGTTTCAGCCAACCGGAAAGGCCCAGCTCGGGCGGCTTTTCCCCTTCACCCTCCCGTATAGGTGCGGGCTCTCGTTTCGCTGCGATGCCCTGTTTAGAACTCCGGCCGATCCCAGCGCGCGAAATTTCCTCCGGCGGAGGTTGGGCCATGGCCTTATCCGGACGAAACGTGTTGCCGCAACCTTTGCAGCGAACCTTATGGCCGATGCGCCCTTTCGGCACACGGCCCAAATGACCGCAGCTAGGACAAGAAATGACGACCAGCATCGCTAGGCCCCCCGGCCTGCCGCTGATCCCGAGGAGGGACGCTGCCACGAGTACGATTAATTGACTATCCGACTTTTTATTCCGAATCTAGCGATTTGTCACGTCTTTGGGTGGTGATTAGTTAATCATGCATTTATTCTCTTGACCGCGAGCAGTAGTGATTGAAACTGTCCTCTCCCAATGCTCACTCCGCCTTTATCCCGCGACGGTCCCGAGTCGAGCCAATAATAAGCTCGGGGCCGTCCGGCTCTTCTTCCATTTCCAAGCATTCTCCGTCCCTTCCCGAGCCTCTGCCCCTGCCCAAGCAGGGGCATGGGCAAGGATTGGTTAAGTCGAATAGAATATGAGCAATTATTTTCCGTCCCGTGCATTTGGAATGCACGACGGCGGCAGCTAGTATGTAAGGAGTATTGCCCTGGAGGAACATCGGAATGGGAACAGGGAAAACGAGCACTGTCATGGAGCCATCCGTTATCTGCCTGCGGAGTGAGGAACGAGTTCCCGACGGTCAGCTTCTAGAGCGATTCATATTTCACCGGGATGAAACCGCGTTCACTGATCTGGTCCATCGATATGGAACGCTGGTGCTGGGAGTCTGCCAGCGGGTGCTCGGTGACAGCCATCAGGCGGAAGACGCTTTTCAAGCGACTTTCTTGGTCTTGGTGCGGAAGGCAAGGATCTTGGATCGGAGCGGTCCCTTGGGCAATTGGTTGTACGCGGTCGCTTACCGGACTGCCACCAAGGCGCGGATGACCGCCGCCCGAAGACGCGCGCGTGAAAGGCAAGCGATGTACTCAACCTCCGAGCCGTTCACGGTTGAAAACCAAGCGTGGGACGAGCTGCGTCCGATCTTGGATGAAGAACTGAGTCAAATGCCGCGAAAATATCGGGCGCCTCTAGTTCTCTGTTACTTGGAAGGCAAGACGCAACAAGAGGCCGCTCAAGCGCTGGGTTGGCCGAGCGGCTCCATGTCCCGCCGCATGAATCGAGCCCGGCAACTGCTGCGCGATCGCTTGGAAAAACGGGGCGTGGCCAACTCCATCAGCGTCGGCGTGCTCTTTTGGCTGTTGCAACAGAAGGCGACAGCCGGCGTAGTTTCCTCTGCTTTGGCGGGGAGCACCGTCGAAGCAGCCCTGGCCTGCGCCGCCGGAGAGACTATCACGGCAACCGCCGCCGCGACTCTGGCTCAGGAAGTCATCCAAGCCGCCGCCAAGAGCCGTCGCAAAATTGGCTATGTAGTCCTGGCCATTATCCTGTTATTGACTGCTGGCGGGTTTGTGTCCGCAGCGTGGATGTATGAGACTGCTCGATCCGCCCACAGCACCATGGACAAATCAATCCCCCCTCCGCCTTCAGTCGATCTGGCAGGTGATGCAGTCGATCCTGCCGCGGCGGCCGCCACACAGCAAGCGATCCAGAATCTTCCCAGTTGCCATAAGTAGAGTCGTGAGTGGTGAGTGATCAACTCAGCCACAGAGACCACAGAGGGCACAGAGGTTTGATGCTCGGTGTTCTCTGTGACCTCTGTGGCTCGGTCTCCACCACTCACTCTTTTCTGGTGGGATCGATCTTCTTGAGAGCCGACGCGGCGACCTTGCGGACTTCCTCTTCGTCATCTTTCAATAATGGGAGCAATGCCGGCACGGCTTCCTTGGCCTCGGGTCCGATGCGTCCCAGGGACTCGGCCGCGTAGATCAGGATCGTGCTGTCGAGATCCTTCAGCGACTCCACCAGAGGCCCCACCGCCGCTTTGCCGCATTGACCCAGAGCCACCAACACCTCCTGACGCACGTCTCGCTCCGGGTCGTGTTGGACTTTTTGCAAGGCCGGCACTACTTCCTTCGCCTTCGGATCGATCCGAACCAATGCTCGAATGGCCTGCATGCGAACGGCCGTATCGCGGTCGTTGAGAGTCTCGATTAAAGCCTGCATGGCTGATTTCGCCTCTGAGCCCAAGGCTCCAAGAGTCTCGGCCGCATAATGGCGAACGTCGCCGTCGGTTTCCTTCAGAGCCTCGATGAGCGCCGGCGTCACAGTCTTTGCCTTGGGACCGATTTTGCCCAGCGACTCGACAGCTTTCTTGCGAATGGGACTTTCTTTTCGTTCGACGGCCGAGGATAGCGCGGGAATCGCTTGTTCCGCCGCCGGACCGATATCTCCCAATGCTGTCATTGAACGAAGGCACACTTGCGGGTCTTTATCTTCCATCCCTGCCATCAACGTTGGAACTGCGGGCTTGCCAATTTGAACCAGGACCTCGGTCGCCGCTTTATTCACGCTGCTGTCCGGATCCCTGAGACACTTACCCAGAGTTGAGAGAACCTGAGAGGATTCAGGCTCGATGCGGCCGAGGGCCAACACGGTCTCGCGGCGGACATCGGCGCTCGGGTCCTTGCTTTTTTCGATAAGAACCGAGGTCGCGCCCCTGGCCTCCGAGCCAATTCGGCCAAGAGCTTGAACCACGCTTTGCCGGACGTAGGACCGATCATCGGAGAGGACAGCCATCAACGCCGTCACAGCGTCTTGTGCGGCATTCTCCTGGCGAGCGGGGCCAGTGATGGCCCCAGTCTTCTTGAAATCTATTTTCCCCAGCGCCTCGGCCGCCTGAATGCGCCGGGCCGCGTCGTTGTCTTGGAGCTGTCGATTCCAATCCGCGGCCGTGGGTTCTTTGCGAGATGATTTGGACCTGGCGACCACCTGATCTTCCGAGGGTCTAACGGGACGTGCCGTCTTTTCTTCCGAAGGTTCAGGAGCGTCTTTTCTTTCGCCGATCTTTCCAGACGTCGGTTTGGCGCAGCCCACAGTCAGAAAAGCCATTCCCAATGTCAATTTCCAAATGATATCCATCCGACAGGTTTCTTTCATTTTTTGAGGATGATGACGGTTTTCTGTCACCATTGTATCGCCATTGCAGTACTTTTTCCGACCGGCGAAACGATAAATCGGGTTCCTCCGATTTATCGATTCGCGCTCGTCCAATCCTTTCACTTGCTGCCGTGAGACTTGATAGAATGGGAGCAACTTTTCCTATCAACTCATGAGGATTCGCCATGTTCCGCGCGGAACTTCGATTGTGGATAATCTCATGCATTTGGTTCGTTGCGGCGAGCGGGGCCAGTCGTGGCCCCGGTCTCCGGGCCGCTGAAGAGTGGGCCGATCCCAAACTCAAAGTCACTAGCGGCTTGGAACTGTGGTTGGACGCCTCGCGCATCAATCAAGCTGCTCCGTATTTTCGCCAGCCTACACTTGCCAACCGCGACCTGGTCGAAACGTGGTTTGACGCCAGCGGCCATCGTCGCCACGCCCGGCAAAGTCAACCCGCATTCCGGCCCACTTACCGAACCGATTTGGCCTCCGGCCAATCAACTCCGGCCGCCATCTATTTTGACGGTTTCGACGATCGGCTGCATGTCTCGGACGTCGGCAAGGATTTTCGAGACGCCACCATTTTCATGGTCGGCTCGCCTCAAACCATGGCCGGCAATTTTTCCGCCTTCATGTCCTTCGGCGAAAAAGGCAAGAATGATTATCAAACCGGGATGAACATCGACGTCGGCCATGAAATCCGCCGTCGCTTCGACCGTCTCAATGTCGAAGGCCACGGCTTCGGAGGCGAAGCCAACCTTATGACCACCGACTTGGGATTAGGAACCTTCCCCATTCTCACCGTCACTTCGTCACCGGGTAACGATGGAATCCAGTTGTACGTGGACGGTAAGCCGAGCGGCCGGAGAACTCGCAATCCAGGTCGGCTCAAGATGGATGAAATCCGCATCGGCTCCCGCTACTACATTTTCCAGTCGCCCGCGGCCATCGAACAAGGTTTTTTCCACGGCATGATTGCAGAGATCCTCGTCTATGGTCGATTGCTCAGTCCTTCCGAACGAACGGAAGTCGAGAAATACCTAAAAACCAAATACGCCGGCCTGCGAAACTTGAAGTCCCTCGACTCTCAAGTCCCCATTCGCATGTTAGAGCCCGGCTTCATGGTTCGAGAGCTGCCCGTCCACCTGACGAACATCAACGCGCTCACCTACAGCCCTGATGGATTGCTCTATGCCCTGGGATACGACGGCCGAATTCATGTCCTCCGAGATACGGACGGCGACGGCCTGGAAGATCGCGCGGAGATTTTCTGGGACAAGCCGACCTTGCGCACCCCTCTGGCGTTCACTTGGCGTCCGGAAGGACTTTATGTCGTGAGCAACGGCAAGATTTCGCTGCTCCGTGGAAAACCCGGCAGCGAAATCACCGAGGACGTGGTGGTCAGCGGCTGGGCCAAGGACGACGGCAACACCGGAGGCGGTGTCGATGCACTCGGCCTGGCTTTTGACCAGAAGAACAATCTCTACTTCGGACTCGGCTGCGCCGATTACTCCAACGCTTATCGGACGAAAGACGGGAAATCGCATTATGACATGCGCAGCGAGCGCGGCACGATTCTGAAAGTTTCACCCGATCGCAAGCATCGTGAGATTGTGTGCACCGGCATCCGCTTTCCGGTCGGGCTGGCCTTCAACAAAGAGGGCGATCTCTTCTGCACCGATCAAGAGGGAGAAACCTGGCTCCCCGGTGGCAATCCGCAAGATGAGTTGAATCACATTATTCCGGGACGGCACTATGGTTTTCCGCCATTGAATCGAGACCTCGTTTCCAAAATCGCGTTCGAGCATGATCCGGGCGTTGTTCGTGACGAACCGCCGGTCGTGGCTTTTGGCCCCCAGCATCAATCCACGTGCGGACTCGTGTTTAACGAGACTCATGCAGGCCAGCCGGCTTTTGGGCCGTCAGCATGGGAAGGCGACGCTTTGGTCGCGGGTTTTTCGCGCGGCAAGATTTGGCGCGCGCGTCTCGTGAAGACGCCCTCGGGCTATGTGGGCAGGCCCACTCTCATCGCCACCTGCCAGATGCTCACCTTGAACATGGCCATCTCACCGGCCGGTGACCTGGTGGTCGCCTGCCACAGCGGACTCCCGGACTGGGGCACGGGACCGAGCGGGCCGGCCCGGCTCTTCAAGATTTCCTATACCGGCAAGTCAGCGCCCCAGCCGATCCTCGCCTGGCCCGCGGGACCTATGGAAGTTCGCGTGGCCTTTGATCGTCCCGTACCCGAAGGCATGATGGAAGCGAGCCGCGCGGAAATCGTCTTCGGTGAATATGTCCGAGCCGCCGACCGATTCGAGGTTCTGAAACCTCCCTACAAAGCGGTGCAGGATCAAGGCCAGTATCCGCGAACCAATCTCCGCGTTGCCTCCGCCCAATGGTCTCCCGACCGACGCACTCTATCGCTCACGACCGATCCTCCTTCACACCGGGCGACCTTCGGATTGACGTTACCCTCGGCGAGCGGGGCCAGTCATGGCCCCGGTGATTCGCCAAAAAACAATGACGGTTACGATCTCGCATACGATCTCACCGGCGCCCTGGTCCATTGGAAAGGCGATGACGGCGCGGAATGGCGCGGCTGGCTTCCTCACTTGGACCTCGACGTGTCGCGGGCCTTGACCAAAGGCTCGGCCGAGCATGAAAAGCTCTTTCAGCCGCCCACGCAGCCCGGCCGACTGACGCTCGAATCACGAATCGTCTTGCCTGCCGCCAAGCAACGACAAGGAGATCTTATCGGCCCCAGTGCCATTATCTTGAAACTCCAGGCCTCTACGGAATTACAAGTCGACGCTGAGGGCGATGTCATCAAAAAT
>Ga0206968_10036_pt2 | contig 13980 bp, 10 predicted proteins | sample Alteio_BWOrgHeat_22_FD_153254 | JGI IMG/M metagenome (GOLD analysis project Ga0206968, IMG submission 153254) | Enriched cells from forest soil in Barre Woods Harvard Forest LTER site, Petersham, Massachusetts, United States -... | ecosystem: Environmental > Terrestrial > Soil > Temperate forest >... | reverse complement strand
GCTGATGATGAGATTATAACCGGCACCGTTGGCTACTTTTTCCATACCGGCTATTACACTCGACATAAAATAACTGTCGAGACGAGGAACGATGACGCCAATTGTTTTTGAGTTTTTCCTTCTTAGATTGCTGGCAAAGGTGTTTTGCTGATAGCCCATTTTTTGGGCTGCATTATGTATCTTCTTTTTGGTATCTTTTCGAATACCCGGATGATCCTTTAACCCCCGGCTGACCGTTGCCGGAGAGATGTTAAGAACCTTTGCTATATCATAAATGGTGACTTCTTTCGTGCTATTCATTCAATCGTTTGCATGATTAATTGTGACCAAAAAGTACAAATAAAATACATTATATAAAATAATTTATGCAATCGGTTGCAAAATAATTATTTTTACTGTTGATTTAATACTCAAATCTGAGTTCGATTGAGGAAACAGGTTATCGTCAGAAAATTTAATCGCATCTGTTATGTTCCGACCATTAGTTATCGCCGCTATAGTAAGCTTGTATTACAGTCACACCGGCTTTGCACAAAGTGATCTCTTTCGCGACACCTCTCAACCGGTGAATGTACGAGTGAATGACCTCATACACAAGCTTTCGTTGCAGCAGAAAGTCGGCCAGATGATGCACACAAGCCCGGCGATTCCGGAATTGAATATACCTGCCTACAACTGGTGGAGCGAAGGCCTTCACGGAGTTGGTCGCTCGGGGATTGCAACGATTTTTCCTCAAGCCATAGGCATGGCTGCTACATTCGATGATGATTTACTCCTTCGTGTGTCGTCTTCAATTTCTGATGAGGCACGAGCGATGTATAACGCAGCCGTTGCAAAAGGATATTATCAGCATTATGGAGGCTTGACGTTCTGGACTCCTAACATTAATATATTCCGCGACCCCAGATGGGGCCGTGGACAAGAAACTTATGGTGAAGATCCTTATCTCACTTCAAGAATGGGTGTGGCTTTTGTTAAAGGCCTGCAGGGCAATGATCCCAATTATTTAAAGGTAGCGGCATGCGCCAAACATTTTGCAGTTCATAGCGGCCCGGAAAGGCTGAGACACGAATTCAATGCAGTTGCGTCTCCCAAGGATTTGCGTGAAACTTACCTGCCTGCATTTAAGGCATTGGTGAATGCAAATGTGGAAGCCGTTATGTGCGCCTATAATCGTACTAATGGTGAACCTTGTTGCTCCAATAATTTTCTCTTATCTCAAGTGCTTCGCAAGGAGTGGAATTTCCAAGGACATATTCTTAGCGACTGCTGGGCGATAGCCGACTTTTATCAAGGCCACAAAATCGTTGCTACACAGGCAGAAGCTGCTGCTCTTGCTGTGAAGAGTGGTGTGAGTCTGAACTGCGGTGATGAATATCCCGGACTAATCGAGGCAGTTAAAAAAGGCCTCATCGATGAGAAGCAAATTGATGACGCCCTTGCAATTCTTCTTCGTACCAGGTTCAAACTCGGGATGTTTGATCCGAAAGAAAAGAACCCCTACAATTCGATTTCAACGGAGGTAATAAATAGCGATGCTCATCGGCAATTGGCCAGAGAAACTTCGGTGAAGTCTATTGTCATGTTAAAAAACAATGGTGCGTTGCCGTTGAAGAATAACCTCTCTAAGTATTTTATTACCGGCCCGAACGCAGCAAGTGTAGATGCCATGATTGGAAATTACTATGGTGTCAATCCAAGGATCGTTACGGTGCTCGAAGGAATTTCGGGAGCGATTGAGACTGGCAGTCAGATGGAATACCGGCCTGGAACTTTGCTTGATAGAGAAAACATGAACCCAATCGATTGGACAACGTCAACGGCTAAAATAAGTGATGCTACTATTGTTGTAATGGGTATCACCGGATTGCTTGAAGGCGAAGAAGGAGAGTCGATTGCATCGCCTTCCTTTGGCGATCGGTTGGACTATAATATACCGAAGAATCAAGTTGAATTCTTGAAGAAGCTAAGGCAGGGTAATACCAAGCCGATCATTGCGGTTGTCACCGGTGGCAGCCCGATGAATCTTGCAGAAGTTCATGAACTGGCGGATGCGGTTTTGTTGGTTTGGTATGGTGGCGAAGAAGGCGGAAATGCAGTCGCTGATGTTATTTTTGGTAAGGCATCTCCGTCGGGGAGGCTTCCGATTACATTCCCTAAGTCATTGAGTCAATTGCCGCCCTACGAAGACTATTCTATGATTGGAAGAACTTACCGGTATATGAAAGAGGAGCCGTTGTATCCATTTGGTTTTGGATTGAGTTACGCCAAGTTTACTTATTCGGGAATCAAACTTTCAACACCTTCGATAAAGAAAGGACAATCGGTGGATGTAGAAGTGACACTTACCAATGCCGGGCATGCAGAGGGCGAAGAAGTTGCACAACTGTATATCACCAATACCTCCACAACTGTACGCACACCTCTTTATTCGTTGAAAGGTTTCAAAAGAATGAAGCTTAAACCATCAGCTTCGGAGACGGTCAAGTTTACAATCACACCTGAAATGCTCACACTCGTTAACGAGAAAGGAGAGTCAGTGTTGGAATCGGGGAATTTCAAAATCTCTGTCGGAGGATCTCTTCCGGGAAGCCGTAGTGAAGCACTAGGTGCTGCGCCTGCTCAGCAAGTAGTTCTTTCAATGAAATAATAGATTGCTCACTCGAGAGTAGTCTCGAATGATTGATGATGCTTTATGAAATATTTTTGGTTTCTATTCATACTTCTATTCGTTTGCGTTGATTGTAACAGTCAGTCGTCAAAACAGTTTACTAATCCGATTCTCGCAGGCTTCTATCCAGACCCAAGCATTTGCCGGGTAGGCCACGATTACTATCTGGTGACCTCAACGTTCGCGTATTTCCCTGGCATAGCTATTTTCAAAAGCAACGATCTTGTAAACTGGAAACAAATTGGCAATGCATTGGACAGGCCAAGTCAATTAAAGCTGGAAGGCGCTGGAGTTTCACGAGGGCTCTTTGCACCTGCGATTCGATTTAACAAAGGAACCTTTTATATCACTTGCACTTTGATTGATACCGGAGGGAATTTCGTTGTAACTGCAACAAACCCTGAAGGCCCGTGGTCTGAGCCTTATTGGATTCCGGAAGTGAACGGCATTGACCCATCATTGTTCTTTGATGACCATAACAAAGCCTACTTTATATATAATAGTGTAGCTCCCGACAACAAGCCTCAGTATGATGGTCACCGCACGATTCGAATTCGCGAGTTTGACATAGCCGGCATGAAAGTAATCGGGGAGGAGAGAACGCTTATAAATGGAGGAACAGACATTGCCAAAAAACCAGTGTGGATAGAGAGTCCACATATCTTTAAAAAGGACAACTTCTATTATTTGATTGCAGCCGAAGGCGGAACGGCTTATAACCATTCGGAGGTTGTATTTCGAAGTAACAATGTACTTGGGCCGTATATCTCTTTTGAAAAGAACCCGATCCTTACCCAACGACATTTAGATCCGTCGCGCAAGAACCCGATCACATCAACTGGTCATGCTGACTTTGTTGAGACTGAATCTGGAGATTGGTGGTCGGTATTCCTTGGCTGCAGGCCTTATACAGAAGATTATTATAACATAGGCAGAGAAACTTTTCTGGCTCCGGTGAAGTGGAGCGATGGCTGGCCTGTCATTAATCCAGATCATGCCGAAGTTCAATATCGTTATCCTGTTCCTGTTCCGTCGGTAAGCAACCAGCAGGACATTAAGTATAGCGGGAATTTTATTCTCACCGATAATTTTGATAGCGATAAACTTGACTACCAATGGATGCTACTAAGAACTCCGTCTGAAAAATGGTACAGTTTATCTGAGCGCAAAGGGTATTTAAGTATACGCACACGGCCGCAGACTTGCAGTGAAAAAACAAACCCGAGCTTTGTAGGGCATCGTCAACAACACTTAAAAGGATCGGCCAGCACATCGATCGAATTTGCACCACAATCAAATGATGAAAAGGCAGGATTACTGGTGTTTCAAAACGAAACTCATTTTTATTTCTTGTGTAAGTCAATTGACGACAACAAGCCAATAATTCAACTATATAAGTCTACTACTGATGCCAGTACCAATTCTCAAATGGAATTGATTGCTTCGCAAAACCTACCTGCAGACACTAACAAAGAGTTACAGTTGAAGGTTGAAGCTAAAGGAGGAACTTATTCATTTCTATTTGCATTAAAAAAAGACGAGTGGATTACGCTGAAAGATAATGTGGATGCAAAGTTTTTAAGCACCAAAGTAGCCGGAGGTTTTGTAGGATGCATTTATGCTCTATATACGACTTCACAGGGCAAGGCAAGTGCTAGCAAGGCTTATTACGATTGGTTCAGGTATGAGAATAATGACGATGTATATAAATAGTGCAAGGCTTGTCAATATTTGAGGTTACGTCATGGCCAGATTGTCTTTGTTAATTTCCTGTTGTGTGATTTCTGCAATGAGTTACGCCCAGAAGATAGCTTCTCTTGAAGTTGAGCTTCCTGCCGAAACTAATGGGATGAAAGTTCCTGTCAGTGTAAGTCTTAGTGAAATCACTTCTGTTCCGGATTTACTTTTGACCTTGGTAGCTGTTGATGGAAACAAAAGAACACCCATTCCATTTCAAGTCAGCCAAGATAAACAGCGCATGTTGCACTGGCTGGTAAAATCAGAAAGTAAAAAACTTGTTTTCGAATTGATGAAAGGAAATCCTTCATCAGCGGAGAGAATCGAAGCAACAAAGAATGATGGAGCGCTTACCATTCATGTAGCGAACAAGAATCTATTGCGCTATATGTACAAGACAGTCTATCCACCAGCTGGCGTTGACTCTATATTTAAAAGAAGCGCTTTTATTCATCCCCTCTGGACACCGCATGGTCAGGAACTCACACGCATTCAGGCGCCCGACCACTATCATCACTATGGAATCTGGAATCCATGGACTCATGTTTTGTTTGAAGGAGACACAGTCGATTTCTGGAATCTTAAAGGTAAAAAGGGCACTGTACGTTTCGGTGAGTTCGTTTCCATTAGTAGCGGCCCGGTCTATTCTGAATTCACCGCTCTTCACGAACACGTGGTTTTTAAAAAGAACAACACCGAAAAAGTAGCGTTGAATGAATTACAAACCGTTCGTGTATTCAAGCCTGAGAATAGCGAGGATTACTATATCTTAGATATTACCATTGAATTGAAGTGTGCGAGCAACAGCCCGTTTAAGATTTTAGAATATCGTTATGCCGGACTTGGTTGGCGCGCTACAGAGAAATGGAATAAAGACAATTGCGAAGTGCTCACCTCAGAAGGCAAGACTCGCAAAGATGCCGATGGAACAAATGCCCGGTGGTTTATGGTACAGGGAACTTTAGATAAAGATTACGGAGGCCTTTCGATGATGTCAAGTCCATCTAACTATAATCATCCTGAGCCATTGCGTATCTGGCCCGATAACTCAAACAACGGTGAGATGTTTGCCATGTTCGCTCCAACCAAAAACAAAGACTGGCTGCTTGAACCAGGAAAGACCTATACACTTAACTACAGATTTGTTGTCTTCAACGGGCATTTCACCAAAGAGAAGATTGAAAGCGCATGGAATTACTTTGCCTCACCGGCGAAGGTTGTGATTAAGAAATAATTGAAGTGATTAATAATTTTAACTACTGATTTTATGAAAACTGAAAACGGTTCTATGATTTCGAGAAGGAAGTTTCTTCAGTCATCTGCAAAGGCGGCCGCCCTCACAACATTTGCGTTGGGCGGTTTCCCATCGATTGTACCTGCGAGTGTGTTTGGCAAATATGCACCAAGTAAGCGTATCAATGTTGCGGCCATTGGCAATGGAAGGATTTCGCGTGTTCACGATTTGCCGGGTGTTTGGAAGTTTGATCAGGCAAATATTATGGCTGTCTGTGATTTGGATACCAAGCGAGCTGAAGAAGGGAAGCAGTTGGTGAATGAATATTATTCAAAAAAGAATGGCAAGCCTTACGATGGCGTCACAGTATATCACGACTATCGTGAACTATTAAGGAATAAAGATATCGATGCAGTCATTATAAGTACACCCGATCATTCGCATGCCATGATTGCAGTGGCGGCAGCAAGAGCAGGCAAGCACATTTATATGCAAAAGCCTGCATCGCTTACTATATCCGAAGGACGGACAGTAAGTGATGTGGTACAGAAAAGCGGAGTGATATTTCAGATAGGAAGTCAGCAGCGGTCGTCAACGCAATTCAGGTATGCAGCAGAGTTGGTTCGCAACGGACGAATTGGTCAACTCAAAACAGTCTCTGTCGGGTTGCCCGGCGATCCTTCAGGTGATGAAGAACCGGAGATGCCAATTCCAAAGAACCTTAACTATGATATGTGGCTCGGATCAACTCCCAGTGTTTATTATACTGAGAAGCGCGTACATCCGCAGGGTGATTATAACAGGCCGGGCTGGCTGCGCTGCGAACAATTCGGTTCGGGCATGATCACCGGCTGGGGGTCGCATCATATCGACTCAGCTCATTGGGCGATGGACACCGAACACACAGGCCCGATTGAAGTTTGGGGTAAAGCTGAGTTTCCCACCAAAGGATTGTGGGACGTACATGGAATCTTCAGAACAGAGGCAATGTATGCCAATGGAGTGAAGATGATAGTAAGTAATGAGTTGCCCAACGGAGTTAAGTTTGAAGGCACCGAAGGATGGATATTTGTAACACGTGGTGCCTATCAGGCAACAGCCAGTGATCCCGTGCCCGACGCGCAAGGGGTGAAGCCACTGGATGCAAGTGATTTGAAAATAATAAAGTCAGAGATAGGCAAGAACGAAATTCATTTGCCTATAAGCACAGATCATCATGGCAACTGGCTTGAAAGCATTCAGGAGAATAAACAACCTATCGCTCCGGTAGAGGTAGCTCACCGCTCTTGCTCAGCATGCCTCGTTCATCATGCGGTGATGAAAGTAAAGAGAAAAGTTTACTGGGATCCTGCCAAGGAGAAGTTTACCAATGATGACGAAGCCAATAGATTGTTGGCCCGTGCACAGCGCGCACCTTACCTTGTTGGATAAAAGCGATGAACCGGAGAACCCTGGCAGTTGCTATTGCCTGCTTCATTCCTGCTTTAGCGTTTGCGCAACTTGACTCGGTCTCCTCTGGAATGTATTTGTGGAAAAAACCGGCGCAAGAGATACATCAAAATATATTCTCATCAGTGCTTTTTGAAGGAAGCACGCGTGATATGGAATTTTTGCAAATGACGGCTAATACTCTCCTGTCATCAGATGAGAAAACCGCGCTGCAAGTTCCCGACAACGAAGAGCATCTGTTGCTTGTAAAGTCTGGATTGCTTACCATCAACCTGAAAGAATCAAGTTGGTCGCTCAGTTCGGGAAGCATTGCCTTGTTAATGCCGGGCCAGAAATACTCAATACAAAATGCAGCTAAAGATTCGTGTAGTTTCCATTTAATGAAGAGCCGCTCGAAGTTACCAATGAATGTAGCGCGAGGAGAGATTGCCGGAGGATCGGTAGTAATTGAAAGGAACAAGGTCGAGTTTAACCCTCATGAGCGCGGAGGCATTCGCAACTACCTTGAACGACCTACGGTGATGTGCAAACGATTGGAGATGCACGTGACTATACTTAAAGAAGGAATCAAAAGTCATGAACCTCATCGGCATCAGGCCGAAGAGATTGTTTTGATTATCGATAACAAAACGGAAATGCAAATTGGCGACAAGTTTTATAAGGGGGGCAGGGGCGATGTGTACTATCTCGGGTCAAATGTTTCGCACGCCATTCGAAATGACGGCAAAGGTCAGTGTGTCTATTTTGCTTTTCAGTTTGAATAGAAACATGCGCGGGGCAATCGTTATTGTTGTTGTCTTATTTCTTTGCATGTCTTGTCAGAATAAGCCCCTTAGGGACGTGAAACCAGAACAGGTACGATTGGTCACACTCGATCCCGGTCATTTTCATGCAGCGTTAGTTCAAAAGTCGATGTATGAGAATGTAGACTCAACAGTTCATGTCTATGCACCGGCCGGACCAGATCTGCAATTGCACCTTAACAGAGTCACGAGTTTCAATTCGAGAAAAGAAGACCCGACACACTGGAAAGAAGAAGTGTACACCGGTGATGATTTCTTTAAAAAGATGTTGGATGAGAAAGCCGGTAACGTTGCCGTCCTTGCCGGAAACAATCAGAAGAAAACGGAGTATATCAACGAATCAATAGCTGCAGGCTTCCACGTGCTTGCCGATAAGCCGATGGCTATTAACAGCGCTGACTTCCAATTATTGAAGCATGCATTTGCAATTGCAAATACGAATGACCTTCTCTTGTATGATATCATGACCGAGCGGTTTGAGATTACAACGATTCTGCAGCGAGAACTTTCAATGATACCCGAAATATTCGGCACTCTGGAAAAAGGGACACCCGATAAGCCAGCTGTTGAACAGAATAGTGTTCACTACTTTTATAAGTATGTGTCGGGCAGTGTGCTTCAGCGGCCACCTTGGTTTATGGATGTGACACAGGAAGGAGAGGGGATCGTTGATGTGACTACTCACCTTGTAGATCTTGTGCAGTGGGAGTGCTTTCCTGAGCAAAGCATAGACTATAAAAAAGATGTGGAACTGATAAGTGCGAGACGGTGGACAACCGACATCACACTATCCGAATTTCAGTCGATAACACAACTGAAGGATTTCCCTGCGTATCTAAAGCAGTCGGTAAAACATGACGGCATCCTTTCTGTTTTCTGCAATGGAGAGATAAACTACAAATTGAAAGGGGTTCATGCTAAAGTATCCGTGGTATGGAATTACAAAGCGACAGAAGGAGGCGACACGCATTATTCTATCCTCAGAGGATCAAAGGGGAACCTGGTTATCAAGCAAGGTGCCGAACAGAAATATGAGCCAACACTTTATATAGAGCGGCCAATACACAATGAGACGGAAACGGTTTTGTTTGATGAATTAGAGAAAATACAGGTGAAATACCCGGGCATTGATTTTAAAAGAACAGCCGAAGGCTGGCAAGTTATTATTCCCGATCAATACAAGGAAGGCCATGAAGCGCACTTTGCACGAGTGACTCAAAAGTTTTTGGAGTATCTTGAAATGAGGAACATGCCTGCGTGGGAAGTGCCCAACATGCTTGCAAAGTATTATACCACAACCCAGGCATTAGAACTGGCAAGAAAACAAAAATGATTTAGAGATGAGAAAACTGGTTTTGATCGTACACACATCGCTCGATGGTTTTGTAGCGGGAACAAAAGGTGAACTGGATGGATTTGTTGCCAGTGAAGAGAATTTGCAGTTCGTGACTGAACTATCAAGTAGCGGAGACACAGCGCTATTCGGACGAAGTTCACATCAAATGATGAATAGCTACTGGGCTACTGCATACAATCTCCCTGATGCGACCAAGGGTACGCTTGCCTATTCTACCTGGTATAATAGTGTACAAAAGTTTGTTGTATCCAAATCATTAAAGCCTGATCTATTAACCAAGACACAGGTTATCAGTAATGACATAGCCGGTGAAGTAACTAAGATTAAAAATCAGCCAGGTAAAGACATTATAATCTTTGGAAGTCCGAGTGTTGTTCAGGAGTTGATGAAGCATAATTTGATCGATGAGTATTGGGTCTTTATTAACCCTGCGATCTTCGGAAAAGGTATCGCGTTGTTTACAGCGTTGCCCGATAAAATAACATTGAAGCTCACCGCAACGAAATCATTTGTCAACGGTGAGGTGGCATTGCACTATGTGGTTGAGAGGTAGATCAGGTAGAAGATTGAGTTCTACAGGACACTTCAAAAATCTAAAATCTGCATTCTTAATTCTTAATTCATTTGCTACCGATAATTCGATTTAAGAATGAAGAATAACGAATAACGATTTTTGAAGTGGAGAGAAGGGTGGATCTTCGCGCAAGGAGATACCGGATCACCCACATGCATTCAGTCCGGTATGACAGCGCTGGGAGAGAATTCGGCCCTATCGAAGGACTCTATTTATCTTCCCGTCATACCGGACTGCATGCGTGATGGGTTTGTGTGCGATCCGGTATCTCCCAATAGAAGCTTCGCGCTCTTCGTACCTAATTTTTTGATTTAAGAATGAAGAATAACGAATAAAGATTTTTGAAGTGGGAGAGAAGGGTAGATCTTCGCGCAAGGAGATACCGGATCACCCACATGCATTCAGTCCGGTATGACAGCGCTGGGGGAGAATTCGGCCCTATCGAAGGACTCTATTTATCTTCCCGTCATACCGGACTGCATGCGTGATGGGTTTGTGTGCGATCCGGTATCTCCCAATAGAAGATTGAGTTCTACAGGACACTTCAAAAATCTAAAATCTGCATTCTTAATTCTTAATTCATTTGCTACCGATAATTCGATTTAAGAATGAAGAATAACAAATAAAGATTTTTGAAGTGGGAGAGAAAGGTAGATCTCTATTTATCTTCCTGTCATACCGGACGGCATGCGTGATGGGTTTGTGTGCGATCCGGTATCTCCCAATAGAAGATTGAGTTCTACAGGACACTTCAAAAATCTAAAATCTGCATTCTTAATTCTTAATTCATTTGCTACCGATAATTCGATTTAAGAATAAAGAATAACGAATAAAGATTTTTGAAGTGCTTAAATAAACAAAAAAAGGAGCTTTACGCTCCCTCTCTTAAATAAACAACTACTAACCAAAAATCTTAATTCACTTTTAGAAACAGTGGCCCCTCCCAATTGTTGACTGCACCAGACGTAATAGCCTTGTGAAAGAATGCATACTTGTTTCCACTGGTGAGACCTGTGATGGCGGTGCGGCCGGTGGTAGTAGTTTGTGCCGCAGTGCGGCCGGTATAGTCTATGACATCGGCAGTGTATTGCCACTCGTGTGCTTTGGCTCCTGCAGCCGCAGTTAAGAAAACACTCCCTGCTACATCACCCTGCGTTACTGCAAATACCTGTTTCTGAGACGAGGCTTTTCCTTTTACCTGCATGCTCGCTGAGTGTACTACACTTACCCGTTGGTCGTCTGGCAGGGTAGGACTGTTGGCTATGTTCTCAACTTTGGCGGCCAGCGCTTTCATCACGCGTTCCAGTGTTTCGCGGGCAATTTTAATGTTGTCTGTTTTTACATCAGACGTAGGCGCACCCATTGCATTGCGCAAGTTGGTGGTAGCGGTGACGGTCGCCGCTATCTGGGCTACAACATCGGCAGCGGCAAAGAAGGCGTTGCCAGTCATGGCCGTGGTATAGAGGACCGAGTCCGCGAGTACCCCCGCATTGTTTGTGGCACTTAAGTTCAGAACGACAATTACTTTCATAATTTTTTGATTTTAGTATGATTTTGATTTTAAAAAGTGCAATGCTACAATGCTTTTTGAAAGCAGAAATATGCCAATGATCAGGCATGCTAATTGACTTATTAGATTAATAGAAAGTATTATCAAAGTAATTCTGAGACATGATCGCATCAATGATTAAGATGACTTGATATATCATCAGAACTTCTTACTAAATCATTATGCTGATCTGACAGGTCAGTAACATGGTCTGAGTTACCATTAACACTTCTTTGCAGAAGAATAGAAAGATTTGACAAATGATTATAACTTATCGACTGATCGTTAACATCTCGTGAAAGGTCATTAACGCTTCGCGACAGAACATTAGAATTACTTAGCAGATCATTATAACTCCTCGATCAATCGGTGACATGCCTAGCAGGCAATTATAACTTCTCGACAGACCATTAGAAGGTTTTGACGGATCGGATATCTGGTAGACTAGACGGAGCTAATAGCCACCTTTTGTGACGTCAGGTCTTTCGACCTGACGCGTTTACTGCCCACTCTTTTGTTTGAGAAGCCCTCTTGATCTTAGTCGATAGATTGTTGGTGAAGAACACTGACCTAGTAGAGTAGAATCGTCAGGTCGGAAGACCTGACATCACGGTTTTTTCGACAGACCATTAAAAGGTTTTGACAAATCGGGTATATGGTAGAACTAGACGGAGCTAATAGCCACCTGTCTTGATTGAAAGTCTTTTTGGTTGCGATTTGTAGCTTTTGGAAGTTTTTGTGACGTCAGGTCTTTCGACCTGACGCGTTTACTGCCTCTTTATCTTATTTGAGAAAATTGGTTTTCATCGGCTCGGTTTTACTTATTAAATCGGAACGACTGGGGCTTCATTACTCATATTGATAGGCACATGTGATGTTAGGCCGGTGACAACACCGACCATAGGCAAAAAGGTTTTGACGGATCTGGTATCTGGTAGACTAGACTGAGCTAATAGCCACCTGTCTGGATTGAAGGCTTCTTTTGGTTGCGATTTGTAGCTTTGGAGCCTTATAGACGGGAGTTTATCCTATGTTGGTCTAATAGATTGGTTAAGAAATAAAGTAATTTATTGTATTTTGGTTTGAATCTAAATCTGTATTGCGATGAAACTTATGCTATTGTTCTGGCTTATTCCAATTTTAAATTTCGCTCAAAGTAATATAGAGGGAATTGGAAAATTTAAAATAAAGAAGACTACAATAGCGTACTTAGACACAATTTGTAAGGAGCAAGATTTAGATCGTGTCATTTTTAGAAATTTTCAAGATCAGATGAAAGGAGGCCGAAGGGCAAAGTTGGCGGAAATTATAGCTGATACTTTAACCATGTACTCTTCTCCGTCTCATGCAAGGTTTCGTAAGGAAGTCAAAGTTTTTTATATCTCGAAAATGAGAATTTCCACAATCGATATTACCAATACCTACCTAACATTTTATCGGGACACTCTTGTTGATATTAATACTGATTTTACTTTGGATATATCACAAGCTCTAGAATTAAAATATGGTAAAGGTGAGGTCGAACAAAAAGATAAAATTATTAATTGTACAATAACATTCACTGGTCAAAAAGTTGAACATACCGAAACCATGTTTTACACTCGATGGCGCAATGGAGACATAACTTGTACTGCAGCGGTTGGTGATTACTTTGATAATGAATGCAAAAAGCAATCATTGAGCTATATTTCCATTATTACATTCAAGGCTTATAAAAAAGTCGGAGACTGTGATGAAGAAATGAAGGCTAAAATAAAGGCCCGTAAGGACACTAATAAGAAAAAAGAACTTAAGGACTTTTAGTTTTTTTTTTGTGACGTCAGGTCTTTCGACCTGACGCGTTTACTGCTCATTCTTTTGTTCGAGAAGCCCTCATGATCTTAGTTGATAGGCCTGTAGGTGAATAAGACTGACAAGCAGAGTAGAATTGTCAGGTCGAAAGACCTGACTTCACGGTAAAAAACACAAGGTCGAGGCGATTTAGTGGCCGTTGTTTAATGTTATTGGAACGAGCTATTTGACTGAAAAATATATTTAGAATGAAAAGAGGTTTTGTAAACGTCTTAATTTTTGTTCTTCTCCTTTCTCTTGAGGGCTGCTTCTTATTTCCCGATCATAAGGAGACTTTACCCCCAGCTACTCAAACTGGTGCGAATACTTTTGGGTGTTTAGTTAATGGTACGGTGTGGTTGCCGAAGGGATTTAATGGAACGACAAATTTAAGCCCAAGTTATGATCCTAATTTTAATGGAAAGCCCATACTCAATATAACTAGCTATCGAATAGTTTCAGACACGGAGACTCAGGAAATAGCTTTAGGTATTAATGGAATTTATAAAATCGGGACTTACACTGTAATGAAAGATACCTTGGCATTTGTTTCATTTAATATGAAAAAATGTAATTACTTCTATTTTGACTAATTAGTTTACCGGAAAGGTTCAATTGTAATTACTAAGTTAGACCTGCCAATTATTTCAGGAACCTTCAATTTTGTAATGTACAAACCCAGTTGTGATTCAGTAAAGATCACTGATGGGAGATTTGATTTTAAGCTTATATAGTATGAAAAGAGGTTTTATAAACGTCTTAGTTTTTCTATTCCT
>Ga0206968_10249_pt1 | contig 14003 bp, 16 predicted proteins | sample Alteio_BWOrgHeat_22_FD_153254 | JGI IMG/M metagenome (GOLD analysis project Ga0206968, IMG submission 153254) | Enriched cells from forest soil in Barre Woods Harvard Forest LTER site, Petersham, Massachusetts, United States -... | ecosystem: Environmental > Terrestrial > Soil > Temperate forest >... | reverse complement strand
TAAAACCCTCATCATTTCTTTCCCAATGTGCGAAACATTTGTTGAAAATCTTGTGGATTGATATTTTGTCCTTGTGCTTTCATTTGATTCATTAATAATGTTTGTAGTTCCATTGGTGATTTACCTTGTAGATTTTTAACTAGATCTGCCATTTCAGGACTTTGTTGACCAGAAGAAGCCACCATTTTTTGTAACATTTGAGGAATATCGGTTGGTGATTTGAATTGTGATACACAATCTCGAAACATTGCTTTTGCTGCTGGATTTTCCATGGTTTCATTCATTGTTTTTTTAAATTCATTGAGATCAAATCCTTGGCTTCCTTCTTCTTTCATTTTTGATAGAGTAGATGCAAACATATTTAACATATTATTCGTTTGTGGTTTCTTTTCTCTTTCTTTTTTTGCTTTACGTAATGCATGTAATTGTTTTTTACGTGATAAATACAAATGAGATGCTGTTTGTTTTGTGACATCTTCCACATCTTTTGTTTCTTGAGTCGGATTTTCAGTTGTGTTGTCATCATTACTGTCCTCATCTTCATTTTGACAACTAGAAGAAGAAGAAGAGGAAGAAGAAGAAGGTGGAGCAGCAGTTGCACCAATACTACTTACTAATGGACCTAAACTTGCTAACATATCTGACATTCCATTTTCGGAACATAATAAATTCATTAATTTATCACGCATTTCTCCATCTAAAAATAAATCTTGTGACATTTTAGATCGTAATTCATTCATATCTGTAATATTTGGATTTTGTTTACGAAATGTATCAAAAATATCATCTAATGCTGGTGCATTGGTACCAATTGAATTACAAACACCAGCTTGTGTAATCAAATGTTTCATTTTTGCAAAAAAATTAGTTTTTTCATCCACTACAAATCGTGGAAAAATTTCTTTTAATTGTAATAAATTAAACATTACAATATCATCTCGTTGATAAATAAGTTCATTTTCTTCATGAATGGAATTATAAACACTTTCTAAATTTGGTTTTACAGTATTGTAAATCGTCATTGTTTTTGGACCTAATGTAGTTACTTCCTTTTCTAACCATTGACGATGATCTTGTAAACCTTGACAATCACTAAACATTTTTGCAAGATCCGATACTAATATAACATATGCATGATTAAAATTAATATAAACATTGGCAGCAGACATATCAAAATTACCCTTTTTTTTGTTGTTTAGTTAAAAATTATATGTATATTTCAATTTTTTTTTAAATACTCTTATTTTATTTTACTTGAAAAAATTTTTTTAAATATATGAGAAAAAAAATTTTCGTTTTAAAAAAAAAATGAATCGAAATATGTCGTGTACATTGTATGCAACTGAAATAGCATCTTTATTAGGTAAAGATCCATTTAAAAAACGTGATGATACATTACACCAAATTTTCATGCGATACCAACAACCAATGAATTTATCGGAACCATTTCAATCTATTACGTTAGCTTGTGAAGATGAAGATGTTTGTATTCGTGTTGTACAAACTTCCACTGTACAAACTACCACTGTACAAAGTACTGGAGCCTCGTACGGTAATACCAGTAAAGAAGAATGTAAAATGGTTCCAAGTCAAAATAATTATCGATTATTTACACGCGATTTATCCAAACATATATGTATATCGGGTAAATGTACTCTTGATAGAAATATTATTACCGTTGTTAAAAATCGTAAAACAAAATTACATTATGGTCCTTATCATCATGAATTTATTCAAATGCAAGTTTATTTATGGTTAACATCTTCACAATTTGTTCGTGTTAAATTTGTAGAACGTTTTCAAGATCAAGAATGTATTACATTTATTTATTTAGAAGATGAAACAAATGAAATGTTTCAATCCATTCGTCAAAATGTAGAAGAATATTTTTTAGTACGGCTTGTAAACATTACATAAAAAAACGAAACAAAATTTTTATCAAAGCCAACGATTTACAGATTTAGTTTTCATAATCACATAGGGTACCAACAAAAATATCCTTTGGCTGTACTTGTTCCACTTCCGTTTGTTCCACAAATTTGATGGTAATATTATTTTTTAGGGTTTTGAGTGTGTTAGCAAGCACAAGTCCTTCTTTACAAGCTAACAAATAACCATTCTTATTTCGAGCAATACACATCACGTTTGTTTCATCTACTTTTTTACAAGGAATCCATTGTTTGATTTCAGAAACTGGAACATGACGATCATATGTATCGCCCCAACCAATAAAATGAACTAAAAATGTACGAGCAGTACTCGCAGTACCAGTACTAAATGTCTCACGAATACTAATGGTAAGTAATTTTCCTTTTTCATCTTTTGCAAGCAATATTGGTAAAGTGGAAGCTTGTTTTGTAATATCAAATAATAACTGTTTGTTCATTTGTGGCAAAAAACCTGGTAATTCAAGATGACGATTCAACAAAAAAGATAAAATTTTTTCTTGTGTTACAGATCGAGTTTGAATCGATACTTTAGTTTCATCCATATCCATTTCATATAGTTGCAATAACAATGGAATAGGAGAAGATTGTTTCAATTTTTCATCTCGCCATTTTTCACATTTGTAAATTAAAGAAGTGAATCCAAACTTGATTGCCAATTGCCACATTCCCAACACTATGCTGTCAGCATCTGGTAGAGTATATTGCAGTTGTTGCACTGGATCGCAATAAATGGCTCGTAAAAATGCTAGTATTTGGGTATCACTTACATTTTCCAACCGCATAAGTGAAAACTGTGTTTCAAATCGTTCACAACGATTAGCAATAAATGCTTTGTGCACACGATAGATATCGCCATCTTTGTTAATAAATTGAAAATCACACAAGCTTTTAGGATTCGCTTCAAATACAATTTTCGCCATTTTTTTTACTTGCCCTAAAAAAAACAATTAAAAAACATGTAACAATCCAAGATTTTTTTTTTGCTTTTTATGTGTGAAAAAATGTTTTTTTGTGGTAGGTTTTCAAAAAAATGTGGTGGTTCATCGCAATATGTATTCCGCTTTTTGCAATATCGTTCTTATATCAACTATTTACAAACAAACAATTTTTAGAATCAAGATTGGGGAAAAAAATCGCATTATTACGTATCTTTTCGACTGTATTGCATACGTCAAATGATAACTTTACAGAGCAAACAAATATATTGTTAACCAAATCATGTTATGGTTATTTGGTTAATAGCAACAATGATTGGAAACCTATATCACCGCATGAACCTTATCCAAAATTCGGAACATGGGATTCTTGTCCATATAAATCATTGTGGATAACTTATTATGATTATGTACATAAATATCATAAACCAGAAGAACGTGAACATTTACTTCAAATATTTACAGATAAAGGACAACCAGGTGAATGTTTTGCACAGAAAAAAAATGAATTCAAAGAGCAAATGCAAAAAAAAGAAATTCCTTATTCTTTTTTGAAACATATATTGAATGCGAAACGAAGTATTGCAATTAGTTTTCATACATTTGATACTAAAATGGATGTGATAATGGATGCATTTGATCGAGCAAAAAGGAATTGGAAGATAGACAAAGATAGAGAAGTTATGAACGTTATAGCTCGATTTAATGAAAACGAAGATACAACAGAAGTATGGTATCATATTCCAAGTTCATATTTTCTGACACATTTTTACGACACATCTTGTTTAAATAAGGATACCATTTTTATAGTACAAGAAGATTATAAACGATGGATAAAACATAATAAAAATCCTACATATGGAAAAAATGCTTACTTTTCACAAGATTGGTTTTATTGGCAAACATGGTTTGTGGTTATACAAACTTGTATTTTGGATGATACAAAACAAGTATGGAATGTATCATCTTTAGATGGGTTCAATTTAGTAAATCCATATTATGCTGCTTGTGATAATAATTATTATAAATTAGAAAATTTGAAAACAACACCATTATCTCAATCCATTGCTTTTTGGGTATATGTGATAATTGTTTCTTGTTGTTTTTGGTTTATCCTATTATTTCCTATTTTTTGTTTGGAAGTGTTGATTGTAATGATGCTTGCAAGCTGTTTTACTATCTTATCAGGCCGTTTGGTTGCTTGTTAACTTGTCAAATTGTCAAAGTTGCTTGTTATTAAATAAAAAATTTTGTTTTTTACCATTTGTTTCCACATGATTCACATTCATGTTCAACAAGAGGTGGTTCATCACTTCTTTGTTTTTGTTTTAAATGGGTTGTGACTGTTTTTTTGTTGCATTTTTTACATGCATCAATTGATTCTGGTAAAATAAAATTCAATTCATCATTTAATTTTTGTTTACGAAGTAATTCTTGTTTTTTTTTACGATGGAAAAAATCATCTTCTTCTTGAATAGTTGCCATCAAACAAAAAAAAGTTTCTTTGCCTCGTAAAAAACTTTTTTTTTGAAAACTTGTCCAAAATTTTTTTTTCTTTTAAAACATCTTAAAAAAAATGACAACGTGGCAATCCATCAACCAAAATGTTTGCAACAATAAAACATGCCAAGAACAATTAAATAAATTGAATAACACTACTTGTGAACCAAATGGAACGTTTGATGATATTGATTTTGTGTTTGTGCATTGTAACATACCTGATTGTCATGATATTTCACCAGGCAAGACAAGTTTTGCATGTGAGTTATGTGAAAAATGGTTTTGTCAACACCATAAATGGACCGATGAGAATTTTGAATGGTATAATTTTGTTTGCATGGATTGTTTATCAAAACTTGGTGAATCAAATACGGGTAAAATTAAATTGAAAAAAAAATTTTTTTTCTCATGTAAACATTTTTTTTGTAGACTTATGGTTGAACCTTATAAACTAAAAGTGCCTGTATTTCGACGAAGAACAAAGCCAAAAGACATATCATTACAAAATCACACAACAAACGGAACAACTATATCATCACCAGCTGTATTACGTGTGCAACGAGATTTAAGTGATTTGGAACTTGGACCTTATGTAACTATGATTCGTGAAGACGAAGTATGGATGTATTTTGAATTTGTTATTTCACCACACGATTGTTATTGGGAAGGTGGTAAATTTACATTTATGTTTCATATACCACCTAAATATCCATTTGAAGGTCCAAAAGTTGAATGCAAAGATAAAATTTATCATCCAAATATTGATTTAGAAGGAAAAATATGTTTAAATGTATTACGACCTTGGAAACCTATTTATACCATTCAAACTATTTTATTTGGTTTATTGTTTTTATTTTCACATCCAAATCCAATTGATCCATTAAATATAGAAGCGGCAGAAATTATGCGCAATGATTTAAATCAATTTAAACACAATGTTAGAAAATACATGGATTCACAAAAAAGAAAACGTTAATCATCTTGTAATTGTTGTGCATTTTTTTTGTATTCCATTGCTGTTTGATTATAATACAAACGTTTTTCATCCGATAATTCTTTCCATTGTTTACCTAATTCTTTACCAATATCTTTAAATTGAAATTCTGGATGTGCTAAAACAATCATTTTACGATTTTCTTTTACAAATAATGTATAACCACTTAATTTTGGACTTTGACGTGCTTTTTTACGTTTTTGATGTACATATTTTTTATATAATTTTTTATCATCAATATTTAATGCACGTAAATCTGCTTCAAAACGATAACGATCTTTTTTTGCACGTAATTGATATTCTTCTCTTGTTTCTGTACTTGCTTGTTTCCATTCCTCAGATAATCGTTTGTTTGCTTGAATAGATGATTCATTTGCATTACGATGATCTTTTACAAAAAGTGCCCAAGCAGAATTGGGACCTTTTACTAATTCTCGTTGTTTTGTAATTTTTGTTGTAACATCATGTAAACAACATTTGCCTTTTTGACATGGTTTAATTTGTAAACGTGATTTTTTTTTAGGTTTTTTTTCTACTTCTTCTGTTTTTAAATCTACATCATTTAAATTGTGTTCCAATTCAAGTTCAATATCCAATGGTGGTAATTCTTCTTGTTTCATTTTTTTTTTAATAAAAAACTATCAACAATAAGATTTTTTTTTTTTTATTTTATTAAAAAAAATCTAAAAAACAAAAAACAAAAAAAAAAATTGAAATTGAGGGGAAAGCAAAAAAAAAAGATTCTTGACTTATTTGTGATAGGTGAAAAAAAAAATTTAATGACAACTGTAGCGGAACGATATGTAACTTTAATGTTGAATTTTTTTGATTATGTAAGACAAGAAAAAGAGTTAGAAAAAAGAATACAAGAAAAAAAGAAAGTATTTAATGAGAAAAAATGGTCTCAAGATTTACAAGATTATGCATTTCATATTCATCAAATCCAACAAAAAATCAAGGAATCATTATCACAAAAAGGATACAATGTGATTTGGAAAACAGATGATCAAAATCAAACTTATACACATGCAATGGAATGGCAACATATGGATCAAGATGGATTACCTTTTAAACAAAGAACTGTTTCGGATTATGTAAAAGCGATGTTATCTATTATACCAGCATGTGACGAAGAAACGTATACAACAACTTTTTATGCCAATTTTCATCGTATTTTAACTACCAGAGAACATGATGGTAGTTGGAAATTATATTTTGCTTTGCAAAAAGATCTTAATGTAGAAAGAATTCGAAAAGAGTTGGAAATATTTGAACCTTTATTATTAGAATTGGAGATTTCTTATTTGTTAACAGGAAAAAAATTAAAAATAGAATGGGTAGAAGATGAAGAATATGCAGAAAATTTTCCATTGGATGTAGATTGGCAAGTAATAGAAAATTATAAACCTATTCGTCAAAAAACAGCACAAGAATATGTAGATGAAATAGTAGCAATGATTCCAAAAGAAACCAAAATACAAGCCAAATTTCGGTTTGTGGAATGCAACTCCTCTTGGGTACTGAGCTATTTACCAGTACACCAGTACACAGAAGTAGTTTATTTAAAATAAAATTGTTAAACAACAAAAAAAAACAACACAGTTGGTTTAAAAAAAAAAGGCAAACAAACAAAAGAAAAAAAAATGTTAATACGTTTACGTGAAGATTTAGATAAAATATGTCATCTTCCAGATGAAAGTATGCAAGTCGAAAAACGTCGTATCTTACATCTCATGCATGCTATGGAAATGTGTTTAAAAGAGACTTGTAAGATGGGCCAAAAGGAAAGTGTAATGGATATGGAAAGATTATTAAAAACTAATACAATACCAACAAACGATTTTTGTCATTTGATAGATAATTATGTATCGGATTTGGCTGTGCCTTTTACAGCACGCAATGTAAATAAAGTAATCAATAATTTTAATTTGAATGAAAATGATTTGGTGTTTGACACAAATGAAGAAGACGAAATGCTTCAAAAAATGCAAACAATTTGGAATTCCATACAAAACAAACCAAAAGAAATAGAAAATTTTAAACAATTATTAAGTATTTTATTTTCGAAAACAACACAACATGTTTTTGATACAAACAAACCACAACAAGCAACAATTCATATTTCAACCAATGTTATACGCCCTTCGCAAGTATATGATATTAAAGAGGTTTACCCACGTCATTTTTTTTTGACGTTTGGAGCATTGGTTCTGCTTCATACAGTAAGCGAATTGCATCAAGATAATAACATGTTATACAAATTAGAACACATTAAGGGTACAAAATTACATGTTTTAAACAAATCCAAAACATTGGAACAAGCAACAGTTGATTTACAAGACATGATTCATGTATTCGTACAAACACCTGCTACACAACGATTGGATGTTTATTTTTGGGATTCATTTGATGAAACAGTTGATAATTATTATTATGCAGCATTAAAAGATTTCAAATATCCATTGAATAGGAAAAACGATACTAATCCTGAATTTATTTATGGAACTTGTTTGATTCATATTCTTAAATATCGTCATCCTATACAACACCCCGCTTCATTGAAAGCAAGTTTCCCAAATTTAAGTGAAGATATCATCAACATTGAATGTATAAATGAAGATTTAGTACCACATGCACTTTTACTAAAATGGTCCAAATTGAAAAATGGCATTATTTCACGTGTTTGGGATAGTCAAATTGAAACCAAACAAGAAGAAAAATTTCGAGATTTATTGACTTTTTTCCCCATGCCATATAGCAAAATGCAAGGACAAGTATTGAATTTATTATTAACTACCAATGAATGTAAAAAAGTAAAACCGCAAAAAAACCAAGCACTGAATGAGGACATACGTGACTGTGGATGTAATTGCAATTGTTCTACTACATTAGGTATTATGATTGCAAATGATCTTGGTTTATTAGGTAACAGTATTCATGTAGTAATAACAGCAGGTCATATTTATTTAGCATCTGGAAATCGTAAAAAAGATTGGAAAATACGTGATCCCAAAAAATTACGACAATTAGAAACAACCAATCGAAATGTGCCTTTTGCTTGTTATCGACCATTACAACCTTTAAGCAAAATTGTCAAAGACGATGATGTATTGATTCCAAATACCAGAATTATTTATATTCTAACATTAACCAATAATTCACGATTTCCCTATCTAACAAATGTTGATCGAAATAAACAAATAAGTCATATTATTCAACGTGCATTGGAATCAAAATTAGCAACCATATTTGATTTTTTTTATGGATTGATATTATTAACAGAAGATGATTATTCTATTTTCATGGATTCTAAAATTTGGCACGAACATTTTATTACATTAATTAAAAATCAATTTATAGAAAAATATGATATTCGAATTGATATATTTCAATATCATCTCTCATCATTGGCGCTAAAATTTACATCATTCTATTTTTTCTTTTTAATTTTTTTTTCGTATTCAAAGACAAAAGAGGATTTTATATTAATGAATAAGTTTTTAATTGGTTCTTGGATTAGTGAAAACCGAATCACATTAGATCAAATGGCAATGGATGCTGGATTTGATCCTGTTACAATTTTTGGCAGAGTCAAGTAAAAAAATATAATTTTGTTAGGAGCTTATGGTTTCGTTACATTGTGATATGGTTTCAAAATTACTTAAACAAGGCAATATTATTTGTTATGCAGATGGATCGTATTATCAAAATCAAGGTGGATGCGGAATTGTGATTCAAAAATACGATCGATTAGAAACATTTGGTAAAACTCTTACATGTAAAAATGGGTTACAAGCAGAACTACATGCTATTCAAATGTGTTTGGAAAAATTATTACATTTAAAATCGCTATTTTTTTCTTTTGTACCTCATGTATACATTTTTTGCGATTGTAAAAATGTAATTGAATACATTTTAAATAATGGTAAAAAGGATAATGTTAAGAGAAAACAGTATTTAAAAAACAAAAATCAATTTTACACGTACAACAGTTAATTGAAACAATAAATTTATTTACTTGTGTAAAATTAGAATGGGTTCAATCGCACTGTGGAATTGTTGGAAATGAATTTGCAGATAGAATTGCATTACAATTTCGTAATTTATAATATCATTTCGATTTTACAAGACGTGGTTTTAAACAATGTTCTTGTTGGGTTGGTGTGCACGTCGCATCAATACAACATATTTTATCATACGAAACTGTATCTGCTTTTACAAATTTTAATAAACATTGTAAATCAGCAGAACGTATTTTACAACTATTTGCTCCACATGCATCGGCACGTAATTCTTCATAGAATAAATTAAAATTTTCCCATGACATCCATACATCTTTTTTCAATTTTTGATTAATATGATTATGTAATTGCCAAACAAAAAAAGAAAAAGTTGTTCGATTTTCCATATCTTTTGTTTCTGAAAATTTTAAATCTTTTAAATTGTCACCAAAATTTTTAGCACAAATAGAACAAGGTAATACTTTTCCCCATAAAATAAACCATGTCGTAAAATCTTTGCGTTGTTGTTCCGTTGGTTCAACAGGATAATTTAATGTAACCATATGCAAAGTGAACCATAGGGGGCCAAAAGCCGAAGAACAAAAACCATTGTGTGATTTACTTGGATAAATATCTGTCATTTTTTTTTTAATAAATATATCACGCCTTTTTTTTCAAAGTTAGTCATTTGTGAAAAAGCGGCATTGAAATTGTAACTAAAAAAACAAAAAAAAACGTAAAGATCCAAGAAAAAAAAAGTTTGCTAGAAAAATGAAATATACATATTATATAAAATGGGATAATCAAGGTAAAATTGAATCTATTTGCATGACCCCAGAACCAAATATTTCTTATACCGATTTAAAACCAGATGAAAATAATTCTTTTACATTATATGATCAAACCAATGATTTTAGTAAAGGACAAACAAAAGACAATTACCATTATGTTTCTATCTTATCTTCATCCAATAGATTATATGCCGTTAGTTTTTCAGAAGATGGAGGAGGTGAAAGTTATCATTCGTACCACAGTTTATTTTTAATGGAACATTTTGACGATGTAACTACTTTTTTAAAAAATGGTTATTTTGATTGGCATCAAGATTCGGACTGTGAAATTTGTTCACAACCAGATGGATACAAACGATGTCTATTAATTGCAAAAGGTAAATTAGCAAAAAACAAATTGGTTGAATTTTCAGATGAGAGGTTAACATATGTAATTGAATATGATTTATATATTATGCATTCAAAAAAACGCAAACTTCGACCTTACTCTGATTCAGAATCAGAACTTGAACGTTTGTAAAGGCCAAAAAAAAAATTGTTTAAAAGGGGAATGAGTGTACGGTGGATTACATGTGCCAATTGTAAAAAAGTAACAAATGATTCATTCTGGCTGTCTTTTAATAAATTAAATGGTGAATCTATGGACGGATATTTTTGTCGTTTTTGCGAAACAGATGTTAAATTGCGATCGATACCACAAAGTAATTTGTGTTTAAATTTACAAGTGGAATTAAAAAGGCCCACATTTTATGATATTAATAACATTTTACCTTTGCCAGAAGATATTTTTAATATAATCAATGATTATTATAACACCCAATTTGATTTTTGGATTATCAAATTTGATGAATTATTACAAGAAACAATAACTCCTTTTTATAAAGTAAAACAATTACGCATCATTGAATCGACGTTTGACCTAAAATACCCAAGCGATATAAGTATCGAAAAAAAGTTAGAATGGATTACACCTCGTAATTTTTGGGAAAGGGAAGTACGTTTGTTGATTTTAGAGGAATTAGGAGAAACCTTTCAACGACAAGAGTTACCTTTATTTTTGCCTTCATCATTATCCAATGAATATGTTAAAATCAAACGGTTAAAACGTAAATTAAAAAAAGCAACATGTAAAGCAAGTTGGTTAGAACGCAATACAAAAAATCAATATTCTGACAAGTTAATGCGATTACGATGCAAAATAACATATAATCAACATATGATTCACTATAAACGTCAAAAATTGGATACGTTATCAAAACAACATTTGTTTATTACATGGTAAAAACTTTAAATTACTCCCAAAAGGTCCTCGTCACCCTCCTCATATTGTACTAATTTTGTCAAATTCATTTCATCACAATATTCAATATAATGAGTCATTATCCATCCTGCAATAACTAAAATTTCATTTTTATAATTCAATTGATCACTTGACACACATGGTTTTTCTTCCTGATATATTTGTTGTACGTGAACTTCTTTTCTAATTGAATCAATATTTTTAATTAATCCAATAATCATTTGAGGTTTCGAATATCCTCTTTCTGTTGAATTATTGATCATTTTTGTGTACATTAATGATGCTTTTTGAATGATATTATCAATATTGTCAGACACAAATGTTGCCCAATAACCTTCTTCGGAGTCATGGCCGTCCATTTCATGTGTATATATTATACTTGCACATATATGATACTGTTGCATTATTTAAAAAATTAAAAGATAATAATTTTTTTTTGAATTATTTGTCACGTTAAAAAAAATATATCGTTTGAACCAGTTTGCTTTACATTTTATACAATGAATCTTGTATCCACAACAAATTACAAAGGGGACAGATTGTCAACTTATTGCTACATTTTGCATGAAAACAATGACTACATTCCCATGTTTGATTAATAGCACATGGATTTGTTCGATCAAATTGTTGTAATTCTTCTAAACAAATAGCACATTCCTTTATCTCCCACATACTTTTTACACGTCGCACTGCATTTGGAATAGAAATAGTTAATGTAATGGTAGAACCAGATGTAATACCATATTCTGTTAAATAATTAGCGGAAGTTAATATTTTCCAACCAAATTGTAAATAAAAATAAGTAGAAGATAGCGATAATTTTGTTTCAATTATTTTTTCCAAATCTTCTACTTTTTGCAAATTTGCAAGTGGTATTGATTCGGTTCCATTTTGCCTTTTTAGATAAATAAGACTTTCTTTTGTTTTTGTTTCTGGTAATACAATCAATATTGGATTTCCAACATCTTTTAATGCAATATTTAAATCGGTATATATTTTACCTAAAATAATTGCCCTATTTCCAGAAACTATATCTTTTAATAATGTAGAAGGGTTTACTATTTTATATTCTTCATCACCTTGCAAACTTTTTACACATACCTGATATTCGTTGGTTGTCATTTTTTTGATTTTAAAAAACTTGTATACAAGATTTTTGTTTGCTTGTCTTGGATGCCTTCGCGTTAGCAATTCATTTTAGATTTTTAAAGTTTATTTTTTATTTTATTTGTTCAAAAAGTGTTTTTCAGGAAATGGGTGCTACTTGCCAAGGCATCATGTCAAAAGAAGAACGTGAATTGTCAGAAGCAATGATTGTGATACTTAAAAGTTATATTTATCCTACAGACATATTGCTAGGAACACAAAATCTTTGTATTTTTGAAAATGGAATTTTGTTAAATTCATCTCAATCTGGCGACGAGGTGCAAATTACCAAAAACGGTATCACAATTTATGTATCAAAAAGTCAAATTCAAGTACATGATTTACTGCAATTATATCACTCTCATCTTCAACGATTCCATACATGGCCAAATGAAATAAAACGACCTGATATCATTGCAGAAATGACAGTTCAAATTATTTGTGGATGTTTAGTACGTAAAATTGTTGTAAAAAACAAAACGCAAACCAAAATATGGCAACAAAGCGATCGTATTGTTGAAGTTCTAAATTAAAAAAAGTCGTTTTTTATTTTTAAACCATGTTATAAAAGTCCAACCCAACATTCCAACAAGCACTGGATACTAACAATGCGCAACATAATAAAGATCCGATTGACATCCACGATGTATTGCAAACACATTGTCTACATACGTGATATTCGTTGTTTGTCATTTTTTTTTTTGATTTAAAAAGCTTATATACACAAGAATTTTTTTTGCTTGTGTTGGATGCCACAATTTAACGATTTTTATATTCATCTTCGCGTTAGCAATTCATTTTCTGCAAGTTTACGTGCCTCTATCGAAATGTTAACTAATTTTTGCGATAGATAATATTGAAGCAATTTTGTTCGTGACATTTGCTTTGCACCATTAAATAGGCGACAAATAAATACAATATTTGTTAATTCTCCATCTAATGTAAAATGAGGTAACAAATTATCAATGCGTTCAAATGAAAATCGAGCAAAACTTGGCAAAATTGAAAGTGGAAAAAAAGAATAAGCACATCGATAGTGTTGTGCTTTTAACTTAATTAGAGCATTTGCAGATATAAGTTTTTTTAATTTACGTAATTTTAATGCGTCTTCAATGTTAATTCTTTCTGCGTCTAAGTCAGAAGTTATGTGGCGATTAATGGCATTTATCAATATTGTCGGTAAATGTGTCGAATTTACTTGTTTTTTATATTCTTTTTTGCCCAGCTCTTTATAAGAAAGATTTGGTTTAAGTTTACTTTTTGCTTCAAAATCAACTTCATTTCCAACAGGATATCCCATAACAAATGTGTTCGTTGTAAAAGTAAATATCGTTTTCCAAGCTTCAAACAAACTTGGAATCATATCATGTTGCGGCACATTCAATTC
>Ga0206968_10220_pt2 | contig 14041 bp, 16 predicted proteins | sample Alteio_BWOrgHeat_22_FD_153254 | JGI IMG/M metagenome (GOLD analysis project Ga0206968, IMG submission 153254) | Enriched cells from forest soil in Barre Woods Harvard Forest LTER site, Petersham, Massachusetts, United States -... | ecosystem: Environmental > Terrestrial > Soil > Temperate forest >... | reverse complement strand
TACTACACCTGTCCCAGTCTCTGTAACTATCACCTCAACGGTCTGACCGAGGCGATGAAATCATTGAAGTGGACCGCCGGTCGCGATTTCGAAGTCGTCGCGGTGAGCATGAACTCCAAAGAAACCCCCGATGTCGCGGGGAAAAAGAAACATAATTATTTAGAGTTGTACGGGCGACATGAGGGAGACGCCGGTTGGCACTTTCTCGTGGGCAATGAGGCGAACGTGCGTGCCTTGGCGCAACAGCTCGGTTTTAAATTCCAGTGGCTTCCGGAAAAACAGCAGTTCGCCCATGCCTCCGTCGCTTATGTGGTGACCCCTGAGGGAAAAATCTCGCGCTATCTGCATGGGATTCAGATTGATCCAAATACCTTACGCCTAAGTTTATTGGAAGCGTCGAACGGCAAGATCGGTAGCATCATCGAGCAGGCCGTAATGTTCTGTTTTCAATTTGATCCAGTAAAGAACAAATACACTTTGTACGCATGGAACATCATGCGCCTCGGGGCGCTTGTGATGGTCTTGTTATTGGCAATAATTTTTATCCCCGTTTGGTGGCGGGAAAGAACTACACCAACGTCCTAGGAGAGATTCATGACGCCAGCATCGACAGCCAGTCACTTCATGCCGCCGCAGGCCTCCGAGGTCGCGCATAGCGTAGACGTGCTTTACGGATTCCTGCTGATCGCGAGTTTTATTTCTTGCGTACTTGTGATCGGTGGTTTGATCTACTTCGCGGTGAAATATCGCCGTACTTCGCCGGATCAGAAATCGGCTTACATTTCACACAATACGACGTTGGAATTTTTGTGGAGCTTTATTCCCTTCGTGATTTTCATGGTGGTGTTCGTGTGGGGCTGGGTGGTTTACAGCGGTTTGCGCACGATGCCCGAGGATGCGCTGGAAATCGCCGTGCAAGGGCAAAAGTGGAGTTGGACATTCACATACAAGAACGGCCGCTCGGTCGGTGCGGAGTTCTGGGTTCCCGTTGGTCAGAACGTCCGCTTGGTGATGAGTTCGAGTGATGTGATTCATAGTTTTTATCTTCCGGCCTTCCGCACCAAGCAGGACGTGGTACCGGGCCGTTACACCAATCTTTGGTTCCGCGCCGAAAAGGAAGGCGACTACCAAGTGTTCTGCGCCGAGTATTGCGGCGACCAGCACTCGGGCATGAAAGCCAAACTGCACGTCGTCTCGCGCGAGCAGTTCGACGAGTGGCTGGGCAACGATCCTTATAAGGGTCTTTCGGCCGTCGAAGTCGGACAAAAAGTTTACCAATCCCGTTGTATCGCGTGCCATAATCTCACCGAAGCCAAGAACGTCGGCCCGGGCTACAAGGGAATCTGGGACAAGATGGAAAAACTTGAGGGCGGCGCCGAAGTTAAAGTCGATGAAAATTATATCCGTGAATCCATTCTCGACCCCAACGCTAAAATCGTTCTTGGATTTCCCAAGGGCGTGATGCCCACCTTCGCGGGCCAGTTAAGCGAAGCCGAGATCATGGGCATGATCGAATTCATCAAGAGCTTGAAGTGATGAGGAGCATTTAATGGCAACCGCAGCGGCACCTTCCGGAAAAAATTATCTCAACGAAAAATCGGGCCTGTGGTCGTGGCTGACCACATTGGATCATAAGCGCATCGGCATCCTCTACATGATCGCGGTGATGACCTTCTTCGCGATCGGCGGGACCTTCGCGATGTTGATTCGCTTGGAGTTGTTCAGCGTCGGCAAGACCATCATGGACGCGCGCACCTACAATCAAGTGATGACATTTCACGGCGCCATCATGGTGTTCATGGTGATCATTCCGGGGATTCCGGCTTTTCTTGGGAACTTTATACTTCCCATGCAGATCGGCGCGAAGGACGTGGCGTTTCCTCGCGTGAATTTGATGAGCTGGTACTGTTTGTTGATCGGCGCTTCGATCGCTTTCTTTTCTTTGTTTTATAACGGCGTCGATACGGGCTGGACATTTTACACGCCCTATTCCATCACTACGCAAAACGGCACGATCATGATGGTCGTCGGCGCGTTCATCATCGGATTCTCCTCGATTTTGACGGGTCTAAACTTTATCGCGACCGTGCATAAGTTGCGTGCGCCCGGCATGAGCTTCTGGCGCATGCCTTTGTTTATTTGGGCGCTTTACTCAACGGCGCTCTTGCAAGTTCTGGCGACTCCGGTGCTCGCGATTACGCTTTTGTGTCTAACCGTGGAGCGCGTTTTTGGTATCGGCATCTTTGATCCCAAGCTTGGCGGCGACCCCGTATTGTTCCAGCACTTTTTCTGGTTCTATTCGCATCCCGCGGTTTACATCATGATCTTGCCGGCCATGGGTGTGGTGAGCGAATTGATCGTGGCTTTCTCGCACAAAACCATTTTCGGTTACAAAGCGATCGCGCTCTCCTCCGTTGGAATCGCGGCGGTCAGCTTCTTCGTGTGGGGTCACCACATGTTTGTGAGCGGTCAGTCGGAAGTGGCGGGGATTTTGTTCTCCTTCATCACCATGCTGGTTGGTGTGCCCACGGCCATTAAGGTTTTCAACTGGGTGGCGACGCTTTACAAAGGCTCGATCCGTTTTGATTCCCCGCTGTTGTTTGCTTTGGGTTTCTTGTTCTTGTTCACGATCGGCGGCGTGACGGGAATTATGCTTGCCGTGATCGGCGTCGACGTTCACTTCCACGACACTTACTTCGTTGTCGCGCACTTTCACTACGTGATGGTGGGCGGAACATTGATGGCGATCATGGGCGGAATTTACTACTGGTTCCCAAAAATGTTCGGACGCATGGTGAATGAGTTTTGGGCGCGCATCAGCTTCGTCTTTATCTTTGTTGGCTTCAACGTGACGTTCTTCCCGCAATTTATTTTGGGCGCGATGGGCATGCCCCGCCGCTACTACGATTATTTGCCGGAGTACGAATCACTGAACAAAATTTCATCGGTCGGCGCGTGGACCATCGGCACGGGCTTTCTGGTGGGACTTTTCGTTATCATTCATGGAATGTTGAAGGGAGAGAAGGCGGGCAACAATCCTTGGGGCGCAAAAACCTTGGAATGGCAGACGTCTTCTCCACCCCCACATGAGAATTTTCTCGTACAACCCGTAGTCACGGCAGGTCCATATGAGTACCGCTAATCACGCAACGGCCCATGGTGGCCATCACCACGCTCACCACTACGACAGTGCGGAGCACGAGTACAACACCTCGAAGTTCGGCACTTGGCTATTCCTGGCCACCGAGATTCTGATGTTCGGGGGTTTGTTCGTCGGCTACATTTTGTTCCATGAAAAATATCCCGAGATGTTTCACGACGGCTCGACGTTTCTGAATTGGCGATTGGGCGCACTGAACACGGTCGTGCTGCTGATCAGCTCTCTGACCATGGCGCTGAGTATTTATTATGCGCAGGTAAACAAGAAAAATCTCACGTTGCTCAATTTGTACATCACACTGGGCTGCGGATTTATCTTTTTGATCGTGAAATACATAGAGTACACGCACAAGTTTCACGAGGGATTGTATCCCGGCCGCTGGTTCAATCCGACGGAGCCGGAAGTTCAAGAGATGGCGAAGCATCTGCTTGATCAGGGCCATGGTCATCTCAATATGTACTTTTCGTTCTACTTTACAATGACGGGTCTTCACGCCAGTCACGTGATCACGGGAATGGGTTTGATCACCTGGTTGATCGTGCGCACGCATCGGTCTGAATTCGGTCCGCAGTATTACACGCCGCTTGAGTGCGTGGGTTTGTTCTGGCATTTGGTCGACTTGATTTGGATTTACCTCTTTCCTTTGCTTTATCTAATCGGTTAAGGAGCAGAACATGGAAGATCAACAGCATCATCATATTATTCCACTGAAGGTTTATTTCAGCGTGATCGCGTTGTTGCTTGTGCTCACCGCGATTACGGTCGCGGCCGCGCAAGTGAACTTTGGACCCTGGAACACCGTGATCGCCATGGCGATCGCCAGTATCAAGGCCGGCTTCGTGCTCGCGTTCTTCATGCACTTGAAGTACGACAACAAGCTTTATGTGGCTGTCTTCGGCACCGCGCTTTTCTTCTTGATCGTTCTTTATCTTTTTTCGTGGCTGGATACCGTCACGCGTATTGGAGTGAATAGTATTTTGTGATGAAAGCTTATTCGCAGCTCACCAAAACCGGCATCATTTTGTTCGCGATCGTTAGTGCGCTGGCCGGTTATGCCGTGAGCTTTAAGCTCCATCAGGAATTTGATCCTTTGCAACCTTTGGTACTCGTCATCGGGATGTACTTGGTGGCGGCGGGAAGTTTCGCCATCAATCAGGCGCAGGAATGGAAGCTTGACTCTCTCATGGAGCGGACCCGCGGCCGTCCGATCCCGCGCGGCCTAATCCGGCCTTGGCAAGCGTACGGACTGGGTTTGGTCTTTTGTATGTTCGGTTTAGGCTTGCTGTTTTTAATTGGCCCCGCTCCGGCTTTGCTCGCTTTGTTCACCATCATTCTTTATAACGGCGTTTACACTTTGTATTGGAAGCGCCGACTCGCGTTCGGTGCGGTGCCGGGCGCGATTCCGGGCGCCATGCCGGTGGTGATTGGATTTGCCGCGAACACGTCGGAAATCTGGCGTCCCGAGTGCGTTTATTTATTCTTGGTCATGTTCTTGTGGCAGATGCCGCATTTTTGGTCGCTCGCGATTCGCTTTCGTGAGGACTACGAGCGCGGTGGATTCCCGGTGTTGCCGGTGAGCGTGGGCGTACCTCGTGCCATGTATCATATTGGTTTGTATTTGTTTACATACGTAGGTGTCGCTTTGGCGGCGCCGTGGTTTCTACAAGCGCATGTGCTGTACTTGCTTCTTGTGGTGCCGATTTCTTTAAAAGTAATTTGGGAGTTTCGCAAATATTATCGCACCCAAGAACGGAAGGCGTGGCTGCCATTTTTCTTGTGGACCAACTTGAGCTTACTCATCTATCTCGCGGTTCCCGTCATGGACAAATGGCTGAACTGGATGATGCATAACTATGCCTAAACACGCTCTAAAAGAATGGGGATTACCGTCCTGGTACCTCGCGGCCTTTAACGGCCTTGTGCTCCTGTTTTTCTTTTTGATCGCGTTGGGTGGTTCCGTGCGCATCATGAAAGCCGGCTTGGCTTGTCCGGATTGGCCGCTATGCTTCGGCGATGTGATTCCGGATTTTCATCCACAGGTTTACTTTGAGTTTATTCATCGCGTGGTCGCGGGCTGTGCTTCGCTCGGCGCGCTCGCCATGTGCGTGATACTGTTTCGCAGCCGTGCGCCTCGCGCCTTGAAGGGTTTGGGCGGAGTGGTTTTACTGCTGTTGGTGTTTCAAATTGTTTTTGGCGGGCTCACCGTGTTGTGGAAGTTGAAGTCGGGAGTTGTCGCCACTCATTTGGTTACCGGCGCGGGCATCTTGTGCACATTGCTGTGGATCTACCTGTCATTGAAGCCTGTCACGCGTGGTGAGAACTTGGGTCCGGCGTGGCTGCGCACGCAGAGTTTGTTGGTGTTTTTCTGCGCCTATGGTCAAGTTTTGCTCGGCGGACTGGTGGCGGCGAATTTTGCCTCTCTGGTTTGCATTGATTTTCCCACTTGTCATGGGCAATGGTTTCCGACATTTTCCGGGATCATCGGGCTTCATGTGATTCATCGTCTCGGCGCTTATTGTCTTTCGCTAATCCTGTTGATCAATTGGTTGGTGATTCGGCGGGTTTCGCCGTCGCCGCGTTTGCGCCGGCTGGCGGGGGTTTTGTTCGCGTGCGTTTGCGGGCAAGTGGGTTTGGGTATCGCGAATGTGCTGTTGCTGACGCCGCCGTTGATTGCTGTGTCACACCTGGCACTAGGAATCGGTGTGCTCACCGTGACTGTGCGGCAGGTGCATTTGGTGTGGGAGTTGAGGCGGTCTGAGTCTCAGGTGACTCGGTATTCGGTGAGGCTCGCGACGACTTAACTATGAACGTTCAGAGTTTTTCCAAGTGTCCGCGTTATGAAAATTCTGTCCCGCGGAGAGAGTTTTCCTTACCCTGCCTTTTCGCGCTTTTAGTAATTCTTTGTTTTGGACTGAATTCGTGCGCATTTTTTGGCGTGCCTGGCGAGTATTCCTCTTGGTTCACTCACGATATAGAAATTGAGCCCGTGCAAAGATTTGAATTGCACTCTTCGGGTGACTGGGAAGGTGTGCAGGCCGTTACCTTGGCGAGTAATGGTTTGATTGTTCCTGAATTGGTTTTTCATGAATACGAGTGGGGAAATCGATACAAATTGCGCACGCGCGGGCACGTGACCGTAAGAAAGCCAGGCGTGGCCGACATACCGATGAAGAGCGAATACTTATTGGTCGAGAAGGTGATTGAAAAGACGCCAGTCGCGAAGGGCTCATGCTTTACAACTTTTCTAACTCCGCTCAGTGCGCCCTTGAGCCGTGCAAGTTTTGCGGAGCTCTTTTCACCGAACCCAATCACATTTGGGCCGGAGACGGATCTTGCGAAGATGAAGAAGGGGATTACTTACACTCTCAAACTTTGTTTTAACAAAGTTCCCGATATGACGATTAATATTGAAGCGATTTTTGAGACGCCGAGTAGGTAGAAAACTCTGAACGTTCAGAGTTTTCCTAAGCGGCCGCGTCATGGAAACTCTGTCCAGACAGAGTTTCCCTAACGCATGGGAACTACCCCGCATAGCACCCACCATCCACACCTTCGACCAGTCTCCACCATGCCTCACGTGCTGAATCCCCAATCCCCATTTATCCTATAGATCTATCGCAAGAAAGTGCATTCCTCTCATCTTATTGATCGTTCTCAACCCAAATTCGGCATGGGCCGAAGCCTCCTTCTTCTCGGCCGCGTACTCGCAAGCCAGCGCGGGACGCTTTTGCATATTCATGGACCCCAACGATCTGGCCCGTGCCGGGTACGCCTGCAGTATGCACAACACGAATATCATCGGTCCAGCAACCGCGCAGATTTATGAATGGAATGTGTTTAACGACGCGGCCGAGTTGCAGGTGCGGAAGAACAAATGTCTGATCGAACAGATAGAGGCGATAAAAGAGGACAAGGAACTCTTCGACCACTGGTACCAACATCTTGCGAAGTCGTGGCTCGCCATTCGCAAGGCGGATATTCTTTTGTCAAAGTGTGACCGCTCGCTCGTCCGTGAGCTGAATCCGCAGGATGTTGAGAAAAATGGGCTTAAAGTGGAATATGACAAACTTCGGGCACGGATGTCGCTGATCGAACGTGGCAACGGCCCGCAAGCTCTCAGTGATAAAATGCTGGAGCTTTGCAATGACCCCGATCAGGTGAATTCGATGCGAATCAGCCGCGACATTTTGCTCGCGTCTCTTCCCGCTGTCAGTGATGCGCACTTATTTTCAGCGATCGGCAAGAGTCGGGGGGTTATCTTGAACGCCGCGAAAGATGGAGCCTTGAGTGACAAGGAGATTCTCCAGTCTAGTATTCGGAATATGGATACGGGCCAGTTCGCCACTGAAGGCAAAGAGTATGACGCCCTCAAGACCAATCTAGTTGGCATCTTGGACAAATGGTTGAAAATGCGAAAGACTACGGCGGATAAACTTGAGTCTAAACGCGACAAAGACGGCTCTTACTATCTCGAACTGTCACCCGATCTTAAACAAGCAATGTTTGAGGATCAATCCGTTTACCAGGCGCTCATTGATCGCAAGCAAATTCCTGATAACTACAATGGGCTTCAGAATACCACTCGTCAGGACACGACGTCGGGCGCCTATTGCCTGTTGTCTAAATACGAACCAAGATTGATACCCGAGATTGCGCAAACCGCGGGGGAAATGGCGGTGGCGGGCGGGTTGGTCAAAAAAATGAAAGGTATTTTCAAGTTTCCCTTCGAAGGATTGCCCGATACGAAATGGGCCAATTCCCTGATCCGCTTAGTCAATGCTGCCAAAAAAGTGAGAAAGGTAGCGACACGCAATGGTGCCCTCGCGGGGTTGCCGATGGGAATTCAAGGAATATTAAAGACTTGTGGAGCGATCGAAAATATCGGGGGAAATGTAGTGGGCGAGACGCTCAGAACACATGCGGAAATTAACTATTTGACGGGCGACATTCGTATCCCGCCGGAAAAGACCCCTTCCTGTAAAACGATTGAGAACAAAAATATGCTGATTATGCACGTTAAGTTGCAAGAGTGCATCGCACGATCCATCTGGTCCTTGACGGCGATATCTTTAGGCGTCGATGCGTCGGACGGTTTATAAACAAAATATCTTGACTGGCACCAACGTTCGGATTGCAATCACCCCATGCTCGCGAAATTACGTGAAAGTCTCGCGCTCTTTACATTGTCTTTCGTAGTGCTCCTCGCGGCACCGCTGCTCGTCTCTTGGCAGCGGCCATTTCGCTCGCCGTACTGGTTCTGATTCAACCTCGTAAGAAATAATCTAAGCCTGAAAATCCGGTTGTTTCTCCGGATGCGCTCTCTTAAACGCCTCTAGCTCCGTAGCCTTCGCGAACACGCGCGCGACGTTCGGCAACGCCGCGAAATCGACGTTAAACCGTTTTGCCGTCACGCACTGGGGCACTACAAAGCAATCAGCCGCTGTGACTTCGTCCCCAAAACAATATGATCCGGCCGTGCGCTCGAGCAAGCGTTCCAAATTCGCCAAACCCTCTTGAATCCAGTGGCGCACAAACCCGTCGCTGTCGGCCTTTTGCCAACCATAAGTGCCCTCCAAAAGCTTTTGCACTTTTAGGTTTTGCAAAGGCTGAATGCCGCTATTCACAACCTCACAAAGTTGTAACACTTGGGCCTTCTCGCGTGGTGATGTTGGAAAGAGGCGTTTGGTCGGAAACACATCGTCCAAATACTGAATAATCGCCATGCTTTCGGCGATGAGAAAACCATCGTGTTCCAAGGCCGGCACATGGGCCATGGGATTGATGCGCCGGAACTCTTCGGTTCGCTGAGCTCCTTGCACCAAGTGCACGGGAATATACTCAAAATTCAAGGCCTTCCAGTGGAGGGCGATACGTACACGATACGAAGCGCTGCTGCGAAAGTAAGAATACAGTTTCATCGCGAACCACCTCCTGCTAAGTTGGGGGCCATGAAATTAGCCACCCTGAAATCCTCGCATAACCGTGATGGGGAACTTATCGTTGTTTCGCGCGACAATCAAAGAGCGATTCGCGCCGAGCACGTCGCACCATCTCTGCGTGAGGCCATCGAAGACTGGGAAAAATCCAAACCGAAGCTGGAAACGCTTTATAAACAACTCAATGAGGGTAAACCGGCCGGAAGTTTCGCGGTGAACCTCCAAAAGCTGCATTCACCGCTTCCACGCGCCTTTCAATGGGCGGATGGCTCCGCCTTTATTCATCACGTAAAACTGGTACGCATGGCACGCAATGCGCCGCTGCCCGAAACGCTGGAAACCGTTCCCTTAATGTACCAGGGTGGGAGTGACTCCTTTCTCGCGCCGACCGAAGATATTCCGCAGATTGATTTTAGCCACGGAACGGATTTCGAAGGCGAAGTCGGCGTGATTGTCGACGAGACGCCAATGGGAATCAGCGCCGAGAACGCCCTTAAGAAAATTATCTTGTTCGTGCTCATCAACGATGTTTCCTTAAGAGGCTTGATTCCTGAGGAACTCGCGCAAGGTTTTGGTTTTTTCCAAAGTAAGCCCTCGAGCGCTTTTGCACCCTTCGCGGTCACGCACGAGGAACTCGGCCCAGCTTGGATGGAAGGCCGTATTCACCTTCCTCTACAGGTAGAATACAACGGCGCATTTTTTGGGAAAGCCCACGCTGGCGCCATGCATTTTCATTTTGGTCAACTCATCGCTCACGCGGCACGCACGCGCGCGCTCGCGGCCGGCACGATTATCGGCAGCGGCACCGTGTCCAACGAGGACATGAGCAAGGGCAGCAGTTGTCTAGTCGAAAAACGCATGCTCGAGAAAATTCACGAAGGCGTGATGAAGACTCCCTTCATGAAAATCGGCGACACGGTGAAAATGGAAATGCTGGATCGCGAGGGCCACAATATCTTCGGCACCATCGCTCAGAAGGTCGTGAAAGCTACACTTTAATAAACTGCACCATAAGACTGGTCACTAAAGTCAGTACGCGAGTCGTCACCAGGACTCGATCCAAACGCCGCATGCGTTGGTGTAAAGGTCGGCCGCGATAAAGCTGAATTCCGGTCCACGCGGTTACAAAATACAAAAGGACAGTCAAAATGGCGATCGGGACGTGAATTTTTAACGTCCAAGGCATCCCCATTCCCACTTTGCCGAGAGCGTTGCGCTTAACCACCAGAGCCGCGACTAAACACAGATCAGCGACAATGACGGCACTCATCACTTGAATATGCCGGCGTAGATTTTTGAAGCGTAAGGAACGTCCCCAAAAGAAGAACAGCAAAATAATAAAACTCAGGAGATTGGCCACTAAGGAGTGGATTTACACTCAATCGACTTCAACAGTCCACTCCGAATATCGCTGGTAAAAATCTCAAGATCGGTCACGCTGACCGTAGTGCCGGCAGGAGCCGTAGGCAAGCGCCGCGCGCCGAGTGTTTTGCTGGCAAAGATCGGAGAAATCTCAGGACCGGGGTCCGCCGAAGCCGCCCCTTTGGGCGGCGAAGGAGGAGGATCTAAGGGCCCAGGATGAAGCAGCACGGCCTGCAAAAGAGCGGCAAACCCTCGATCCAAAACGAAAGTCTGCGCATTGCCGAAGTCGAGCACATATTGAACCATATATTGGCCAGAATAAGATTTTTGATTGCAATCCGTAATGGCCGGCGCGGGTACATAGTCGGTGATCGTGAGCTGATTTCCCGCGACGGAATAGACCCGTTTTTCACCCTCTTTGCTTTTTAAGATCAGCGCCCTCTGAGGCGTGGAGGGGCGCGATGTCTTTTGGCGTGGCCTTTGTGAATTGCCAGGCTTGGCCGGTGTACCCGGCTTTATCGGAGGTTGCACGGCCATAAATTCGTCCTCGGCCGCCAATTTACTTACGGAATTCGGCGAATCCATAACCTTTTCCACAGTGAATTCGTGCTTGGTTTTACCGTCGTCGTCCAGGAAGGTCACGCTGTCACAGCCCGATGATTGGGGGTCGATCGACAAGAATGGTTTAATCGTCGAATTCATCAGAGCCGATCCCCTAAATGTTTCGACCAAAGCCGCCTTGGGCGTGACAATTAAGACGCGGGCTCGAGTTTGATCGTCAATGGACAAACTATTATAGCTGCCATCCACCAAATCCAGGTCTTTAACGACGAGGGCAAAAGCATCGTTACTGCGGCCCTTAAGGGCGTCGGCGATGTCCTTCAGAGGTAAACAGCCCTTACTCCCGGAAATCACGGACCCCAGCTTGTTCTTTTGCCCGGACCCCGAGGCGCCGTTGGTTCCATCGTCACTTGTCTTTAGGTTCCTATGGATATAGGCCTTACGGGCATTGGGGTTGGAGTTGCAGCCCGCGAACAGACATGCGCACAAAGACGTTAGAATCAACTTCCGGGTCATGTCCGTCCTCCTCAGAACGTGTAATAGCATGTGCCAAATTTGCAAAAGCATTGCCAATGGGGCAAGCCGTCTAACTTCTCCTACAATCCGCAAAGTGCCAAAATTGGTCGCCCTACCGTGTATTATTCTCACTCTCGCATTTTAGGACGGCGGCGGCAAAGGCCCGCTGATAGTCGCCATTCGCGTACCCCAGACGCCTCAGGTAGAACTGATCCCAATGGTGTTCATCGATGCAGTTCCGGATGGCTTTAATCTGGTCTTGGCGCTCGTCTTCCCAGGGGAGATTTTGGGCGGCGACGGCGTTCGGGTGAAGTTCGGACTCACGCTCGATCAACAATTCCCCGTCCGGCGGATCCTGCGTGAGTGGTTCATCGAAACTGGGAGTGATGCCGACCCTTTGATTGCTCAGGTGGTTGGGCAAAAACACCAGCGCGGAGGTCGCGGCGATTTGTAGGGAAGGGTGCCCCTCGACCACTTCCACGGTTTGGGCGGTCCCTTTGCCAAAACTGCGCCGACCGATCACCCAGGCGGCACCGTAGATTTGCAGCACACCCGCCACAATTTCGGCACTGCTTGCCGAGCGATGGTCGATCAAGAGAGCCAACGGCACGGTAAGTGGCGCCAACGAAAAGCCTTGAATCCAATGAATTCCCGGCGACTGTTCAAAGACATGCACCAAATCCGCTCGGGGAATTGAGAGTGGAGAATTCAAAGTTCCCACTTGATCCCGCGCGCCCGTAAATAACCCGCTGACACAAACGCCTTCAAGCATGGATCCACCGACATTTTGGCGCAGGTCGAGGATAAGGCGTTTGGCGCCTTGTTGCATGAGTGAACGAACACCTTCTTTCACTCCTTCACAAGACAATGAAGGAATAAAACTGCGCAGGCGGATGTATCCCACTTCACTATCCTGCGGGAACAAATGATAATCGATCACTTCGCGCTTTTGTGTTTCACGCGTGAGCTTGAGAGTTTCCCGGCTGCCGGTTTGCCGTATGACCGCGACCTGCACGACGGAACCACGCGCTCCGTGCAGCCGGTGTTGCACTTCCTCAGGGCTCCTGTTGATCACAGTTTCCAGTTCATGCTAACCAAAGCGCTCGTGTAAGCTCCGACCGCCATGAAGCCGGCGTGGCCCAAAGAAAACTGTCCGCAAAAACCATTCACCAAGTTCAAACTACAGGCGAGCATGATGTTGATCGCGATATAAAATAAAATCTGTTGCAGATAGGCGTTCAAGCCGATGCCCGAAAGTGTACTCACCACCAACGCCACGGCCACCACAATCAACCAGGCGAGATATCGGTGCATCAGACTTTCTCCACCCGGGTTACGCCCATGAGTCCCGAAGGCTTAAAGAGCAAAATGAAGATCAATAGGCCAAACGCCAAAGCATCCCGGTACGTACTCGACAAGTAGGCGACCACCATTTCTTCGCACAACCCCATCAGCAGTCCGCCCACGACGGCGCCCGGCAAATTGCCAATTCCGCCCAAGACCGCAGCCACGAAAGCTTTCAATCCGATCAACGTTCCCATTAGAGGATCGATCTTTGGATATTTGAGACCGACCAGTACGGAGCCGATGCCGGCGAGCGAGCTGCCGACCACAAATGTGATCATAATGACCCGGTTGACACTAATCCCCATCAAAGTGGCCGACCGAAAGGAAAAACTAACCGCGCGAATCGCCATGCCCGTCTTCGTTTTTTGAATAAACCAGTTTAAGCAAAGCATGGCGGTTACCGCCACCGCGATAATAGTCACATCAAACAGCTGAATTTGAATGGCTCCGAAACTGAAAAGAGTTTCATCATGCAAAACTTCGGGAAATAACTTCGGATCCGCGCCGAACACCACCTGACCGGCGAATTGTAAAAACAAGCTGACGCCGATAGCAGTGATCAAAGTGTTCAGCTTCGGCGCCGAACGAAGCGGCCGGTAGGCGAATCGCTCAATGCACAGACCCAGCACCGAACAACTCACCATGGAAATCAGCAGCGTTAGCCCGAAGGCCAACCAACCGGGCTTATCGGTCAAATGAAAGCGCATCGCTCCATAGTAGGCGGCGAACGCGCCCACCATATAGACTTCGGAGTGCGCGAAGTTAATCAGTTGCAGCACACCGTACACCATGGTGTATCCGAGCGCGATCAGAGCATAGATCGCGCCGAGGTTCAGACCATTGATAATGTGCTGTACGAGTTCTTCCACTCAGTTAGTTCTGCGGTCCAAGCAGCGTGACGAACTTCAAAGCTTTACCATCGACCTTCACGATAAAAGCGTCTTTGTCGGCGTTGCGCTCAGAGTTGATCGTAATCTTGCCGGTGGCGCCGTCAAAATCTTTGGTCGCGGCCAACTGGGCACGGATCGCATCGCTGGTGAGTTCAGGCGCCTTGTCCATCGCGGCGAGCAAAATGAAGATCAATAGGCCAAACGCCAAAGCATCCCGGTACGTACTCGACAAGTAGGCGACCACCATTTCTTCGCACAACCCCATCAGC
>Ga0206968_10246_pt1 | contig 14122 bp, 13 predicted proteins | sample Alteio_BWOrgHeat_22_FD_153254 | JGI IMG/M metagenome (GOLD analysis project Ga0206968, IMG submission 153254) | Enriched cells from forest soil in Barre Woods Harvard Forest LTER site, Petersham, Massachusetts, United States -... | ecosystem: Environmental > Terrestrial > Soil > Temperate forest >... | reverse complement strand
GCTAAAGCTCGTCGTGCTAAAAAAGAAATGGTTGAGGCTAATCTTAGATTAGTAATATCAATTGCCAAAAAATATACTAATCGCGGATTACAATTCTTAGACTTAATTCAAGAGGGCAACATTGGCTTGATGAAAGCGGTTGATAAGTTTGAGTATCGTCGGGGTTATAAATTCTCAACTTATGCAACCTGGTGGATTAGACAGGCGATTACAAGATCTATTGCCGATCAAGCAAGAACAATTCGTATACCAGTTCATATGATTGAGACTATAAATAAGCTTAATCGTATCTCAAGACAAATGGTCCAAGAGATTGGTCGAGAACCAACTCCAGAAGAATTAAGTAAACGTATGTTTATGCCAGAGGATAAGATACGTAAAGTCTTAAAAATAGCCAAAGAGCCAATCTCAATGGAAACGCCAATAGGTGATGATGAAGATTCACACTTAGGTGATTTCTTAGAAGATACTTCTTCATTCTCGCCATTAGATGAAGCAACGAATGAAGGCCTAGCCGCTGCAATTCGTGGTGTCTTAGAAAATCTTACTGATAGAGAAGCTAAAGTTTTAAGAATGCGTTTTGGTATCGATATGAATACCGATCATACTTTAGAAGAAGTTGGTAAGCAGTTTGATGTAACTCGTGAACGTATCAGGCAAATAGAAGCTAAAGCTTTACGTAAGTTGCGTCATCCATCTAGATCTGAGCAATTGCGCAGTTTTATGGAAGATGAAGATAAATAAAAATAATTATAACTAGTGACAAAATAAGCAAAATTGTTATAATAGCAAACGATTTCTGTGAAATCGGGCCCATAGCTCAGTTGGTTAGAGCAGAGGACTCATAATCCTTTGGTCCAAGGTTCGAGTCCTTGTGGGCCCACCAATTAAATTAAATCGTGGGAACTGTATATACGGATGTAATACAAATTTTAAATCCTGCTTTTTATGAATCTATAAAACTATACTTGTATCCAGCTTGTAATAGTTCAGCTCTATCCCGAAAGATTACAAAAAAGATCCTGATATAAATACTATAAATACCAGGATGATAAATTAACAGGACAATTCTAAACGATGAGCGGTTGATGGAGTATCTGCTAAGTTAAATTCTTCTAATATAATTTTGACTTGAGGATAAGTTGTTGCTAAATCTGTTAAGAGATTTTGAATTTCTATTTTATTTTTAGAAGCATCATGTGTGATTTTTAGTAATTTTTTTAAAATATCTGGATGATCAAGACGTTTTGTAATCACAAATTTTATGTTTTCTAACTCATCAGGGGAATATGGAATTTCTTTATCTGCCATAAGTTCTGAGACATAATGATTTGATATTAATTGTGATAAAAATTTTTCAAAACTAGATTCTTCTGTTGACGATAAATATCCTGTTACTGAGCTACTTAAACCAATATGCATTGTTGGTATTAAAGCATCATCGATAAATTTGAAATCCCGAGAAAAGTTTTTTCTAAATTCGTTCCTAAAATTGCTAGCAGTTTCTTTTTCTCCAAAATAACCTAATAGAAAAATATGATAAAATCTAGCAGTATGCAGTTCATCAGTTAGTTTAGAACGAGTAAAACATACGAGTTCACCAACTCTGCCTTGTGCGCCTTTACCTTTTAATATGAATTCTTCATCATTTCGTATCTTTAATTCAACAGGATGAGAAGGAACCATGAAATTCCAGTTATTTATAATCCATTCATTTACACTAGTTCTTAATTCTTTAAATAGTTTAGGCATAGATATTACTTCCTATAATATATGAGATTATTGTCTGAAAAAGCTTATCAAATACCAATTGATTGCACAATAATATTTGTATAGTTTTATATTATTGATCTTAAAAAGATGATAAAGTTATTTTAATTAACTTAAGGAAAAGTATTTGAAAACACGGATAAAAATTGTTGTATTAACTCTAATTAGTTTTGTCGGAAGTGGCTTTGCTAATTCTACAAACTTGAATTTTATTTTAGGTTCTTCATTTTCGCAGCTTTCAAATAAGCAATATGTGAGTCCTGCTATTGGTCTAGTCAATTCTTATAATTCAAATGAGCCCACGCAATATCGCCCTTTTTATGGCATAGGCGTAGAATATAATTTTGATCATCCCACTACGGTGCCAATCACATTGGGATTAGGCTTATCCATATATTCTGTAAACTTAGGAAATATTTCTGGTATAGAAACTCCAGGTATAAATATTCTTCCCACACCGATTGATAAACTAAGGTACAAAATTCAGGCCAAAAGTTCAATAATTTTATTAGAGCCTAAAGTAATTTATACAGCTTTTCTTGTAGAGCCTTATATATTTGGTGGTCTTGGTTATGCACGAAATAAATTAAGTAATTTTACAGAAAGTACAATACCAGGAAGTTTGGCAACGCCTTCAGCTTCGCCTTATTCTAATAATGTTAAAACAAGCTTTGCTTTTGATGCAGGATTAGGTTTGCAATATTTTTTTCGCGAATGTGAAAATAATCGCGCAGTCGTCTTTTATATGGAATATCGTTATTTTGATTTAGGTAAATCTAAGTTGGGTAGGGGCTCTACACAAACAACAAATGAACATATCATTGTTAATAATACAACCAATGTGGTTGATTTTGGTATTACTTACCGGTTTTAGATAGGATCTTTTTTTCATGCGCAATACTATAAAAATAATTTTTAGTTTAATCTTATTAGGAAGCACTAGCCTTGCCGCTTTGGGTAATACATTATTTACTATTACGCCATCTGTAACAAATCTTAATTTGTCAAGTAATGGTAGTAGTAGCGTAATGTATACTGTCACTAATAATGCATCCATCAGTACTACTCTTTCAATTACACCAAATTACAAATCCTCGGGCAGTAATCTCACCATTGCTTCTAATACTTGTACTGGTGTTCTTTCCTCTAATGCAAGCTGTACTTTTAGAATATTTATATCTGGTTCGAATCAACCAGCAAGTTTTACAATAACACCTAAAGTCTGCGGATTTAATGGTTTTATTTGTTCTGTTTCAAGTAGTACAGCAGTTGTTATTGTTAATAGATCTGCATCTGGATTACCTACGCGAGCTTATGAAGAAGTAACTAATAATAACTCTTTGACTACGACATTACTCGGAATTAACATCAATAATACTTCAGATAAATTATCTTTTAATTTAAATTATACTAGTAATGTGAATAGTGTTGTGGTATCGCCAGATGGTAGTAAAGTATATGCTGTTCAAAGAGAAAGCGGCGGGAATGCTTCTGTAGCAATTTTTAATGTGACGTCAGATTCGTTGATATTGAATCGGGTAGTGACTCTTTCAGGGGTCTCACTTCGCACTGCTCCAGCCTATAACATGCAAATGGCTTTGACTCCTGATGGTTCAACTTTATTTATTATTAAATACAGAGGTGTTGGTCTTCGTCCAAGCGATACCTTTTCGGCGCCATTGCCGTTATTTCGAATTGATCTCACTTCTGATGCAAGCGTAGCGACCGTTATTGCGGATCCAGATCATATTATTAGAGGTGTAATGGGCTTAATAGTATCGCCTGATAGTAAAACTTTATATGTGGGCACAAATAGTGATTACATTGTAGCTATGCCAGTGAATGCAGTTAGTGTTAATTCGAGTAATATAATAGTCCAAGGTAGTATACCGGCGGATAATCATATTGGTTTAGCAATGGATCCGGCAGGTAATAAATTGTTTGTAGGAAATCAAGCTTCAGGTTCAGTGAGTATTCTAGCAGTTAATGGTATGCAAGCTAATTTCGAAGAAACTATTTTAAATAATGGAGCTTATAGCGGCACTGCTGGTCTCGTTGTTTCTCCGGACGGAGAAACACTTTATGTGGCTCAAAATTATAACAATAGTGTTTTATCAGTACCTCTTAATGATCCTGATATGACAATAATTCAAAGTGGTATTGTTGGAGCTTTTGGTCTTAGCTTATCTCCGAATGGGTCAAAACTATATGTCACACAAAGTGAAAATGGAATAAATACAACAACTGTTATTAATACAGCAAATTTTGTAGCCCCACCATCGATTATATCTATTGATGGCAGTTCATTAACGATAGGTAAATTTATTGGTTAATGGTCAGAGTTAAATAGAAATTATTAATATATATTCTAAATTATTTTATAATGGTCGCATGCAAAAATACGATTTAATTCTTTGGGGCGCAACTAGTTTTGTTGGTAAATTAATTGCTAAATATATTGCGAGTAATTATAAAGATCTAAACTGGACCATAGCGGGTCGTGATAAAAATAAATTAGAACTTTTAAGAACTGAATTAAGTAATATCAACCCTAAAGCAAAAAATTTTGCAATAATTATTGGCGATAGTAATGATCAGAATTTCTTATCGCAGCTAGTCAAAGCCACTAAAATAATTATATCTACTGTTGGTCCATATTTACAATATGGTGAAGCTCTAGTAAAAGCTTGTGCAGAAAATGGCACGGATTATTGTGATTTAACCGGTGAAGTTCCATTTATTAGTAACATGTTGAATCGTTATGCAACACAAGCCGAGGCTTCTGGTAGTAGAATCATTCATTGCTGTGGTTTTGATTCTATTCCTTCCGATCTAGGTGTATTTTATCTTAATGCTCAAGCACAACAAAAATTTAAAGAATCCATAGAAGCTGCAAACTGCGTTGTTACGAAAATAAAAGGTGGCTTTAGTGGTGGAACCGTTGCAAGTATTATCAATATGATTGATGCTGTAAAAAAAGATAAAAATATTAAAAAGATCTTGTCAAATCCTTACAGTATTTGTCCAGCAGAAAATCGTACAGGTGTAAAACAAGAAAATCTTATTAATTACAAATATAATAAAAAAATTAACAAGTGGCTTGCTACATTTTTAATGTCATCAGTAAACTCAAAAGTTGTACATGCAAGTAATAGCTTATTAAATTACCCTTATAGTAGAAGTTTTAAGTATACAGAATATCTATTAGCTAAAAGCTTTTTACAAGCGTTATATATTTATTGTTCTGTTAATATAGGCATGCTGCTTTTAGCAATAAATCCGATTAGACAAGTTCTGCAAAAATATCTCTTACCAAAACCTGGACAGGGTCCGTCAATAGAGCAACAAGAACGAGGTAGTTTTGAATTCAAAATTTGTGGTAAAACTAAAAGTGATCATAGACTTACCATTAAAGTAACTGGTGATCGTGATCCAGGATATGCCGCTACTGCGAAAATGATTGTTGAATCTGCAATATGTTTACTGGATAAACCAGATCGACAATCTTTGCCAGGTGGTTTTTGGACACCAGCGAGTGCTCTTGGTAATCAATTGCTATCCCGACTTGAAGAAAATGCTGGAATGAAATTTTGTGTAATTAATTCATAAGAATTAGGTCTTCGGATTATAATCCAATAACTCTAAAAATCATTGCATGTAAGTTATTGATTTCTCAATGGATTTGAAATAGGTAAAATCTTGCAATTTGTTTAATAAGTTGGTATTATAGCTATCTTAAATCTAGGCCATGGAGTTGGAGATTATAACATACTTAAAATTGGAGCTTTTATGAAAAAATTGTTTTTATTATCTATCTTAACCTTAATATCGCAAATTACATTCGCTGAAACTTTACCTATTATCTTTAACTTTGATACTAGCCGTTTAGAAGGATTAAAAAGTCCCTTTACAGGTGCGCCTGTAAAATCATTATTTTTTGAGTATGGTGGAAATTTTTGTCATTCAGATCTTCCATGTGATAAATTTAAAGCTTATTTTGAAAATCGAATTGATATTATAAAACATAGTTCAGTAACTCTAGCTGTCAATGCTAGTATTCTGGAATTGTTCCCTGATGATTTTTTTGGAAATTTTTCTGATTCTTCTGGTGCATCTATTAATAATAGCAGATATGAGTATTTTCCAGGTCAACCTTCTCTTTATGGAATTGTTGCACCGATAAAAGAACCTTGTAACCTTATATATAAAAGTAATGGAGACTGGTCTAAGAAAACATATAAACCTGGTACATATAATATTGTATTAGATACAGAGCCTAAATATTTTGAGGGCTCTAATAAGCCTGTTGGATATTGGCTTACTTGCGAAGTGACAAAACAATAATTTAATATTGGAACAAATATAATATCTTGGCAATGATTAGCGAGATATTATATTTAAAATAATTGTTAATATATTCTTAATATTCAATTATTTTAAAAAGCCACAAGAAGTTAAGGGTTGGCTGCACGTTTTTATACCTATTAAACATTACTCATAATTCACTATATGGGTCAAAACTATATGTCCCACGATTATATCTATTGATGGCAGTTCATTAACGATAGGTAAATTTATTGGGCCTTAGGGAGTTGAAATTAAGTTAAGAATTTGGTTTGCCCCCATATCTCTTAAGATCCTAAGTCTAACTCGAGTTCTGGGGACTACCAATTTTTATTTACGATAGTAGATTTCTAAATCATCAAGATCAAATTCATCATTAGTCTCAATAGCTGAATAATCTTCATAGAACATCAATTTTTTATTATCAATAGAAAAAAGCTTATCAGCAATCTCTTCATCATCAGAATTTATAGTTATCAATAAACCATTTTCTACTTTCCAGGTGCCATTATCTAAATCAACAGTTGTTCTACCTTTAGCAGAGTTGAATATAACTTGTTGCGTATATTTGCCATCCTGTGAGTAAATAAGATTTTCACTACAGCTAGAAGGCATAGCACCTACTTTATATCTGGCGATGTTTAAAACTAGATAAAGCATAACACAATCTTCATCTGAGCCTAATTGAGACCATTGGCCAACCAGACTTTTTTGATACGTTGCATCACTTATCTGAAAAGGCTTTATTGGATTATTAGCAAAAGTACTAATAGAGATTAATGAGATCAAGAAGATAGCTAAAATTTTTTTCATATAATATATCCTAGTAATAACTTAGAAAGCTAAGATACAATATTTTAGGTTTAAATGCAAGATAAAATTAAGCAGCTTGTATGGGATTATCATTTATAATAACTTATACATTATCCCCATAAGATTTCATTATAATTGTTGTTAGTTTAGGATTAATTATGAATCATAAAAAAATAATAGCTGGCACTTTGTTCGGCGGTATACTTGAATACTACGATTTTATGGTCTTTGGCTTAATGATTGTATATATTAAGAATGTTTTTCTACCGGAAATGAGTAGTGAAGTCGGTTACCTATTAGGTTTTTTATTATTTTCTATAGGATATATAGGCCGACCAATCGGATCAGTGATACTCGGCATAATAGGGGAAACAAAAGGTAGAAAAAGCAGTATATTAATTTCTATTTGTGTTTTAACCATCTCAACTGTCGGGGTTGGTTGTATACCATCTTATGAATCAATAGGAATAATTTCGCCAATAATATTAATTATATTAAGATTATTGCAGAACATGGCAGTTAGTATTGAACAGGTTGGCTGCTCATTATATTTAATCGAAACTTATGATTTGTATAAATATCGCGTTACTAGTTTAGTTTTTGGCAGCTTTTATTTAGGCGCATTTTGTGGTGGAATTGTCGTTCTTTATCTTTCATATTTTTATAATCATCAAACGATAGTTGCATGGGCATGGCGTATACCATTTTTAATATCATTGCCCTTTGGTATTCTAACCGCATGGATGAGGTTAAGTATGCCAGATTCACCATATTATATTGTAAAAGCTAATACTGCCCAAAAACGACCATGGTCAAGTTTTATTTATAAAATAAATTATACTAGGCTAATTAAAATCGTTCTCTCATTTGCTGTTTTACCAGCGTTATCATATACATCAGTAATATATATTCCAAATTTATTAATAAAAACGATACCAAATGGAGAAAATTTAATTTTAATTTTATCGTTATTTAGTAATTTATTTATTTTTTCTTTAGTTTTAATTAATGGCTATATGTACGATAAATTAATATGTAATCCTAAAAAGACTATTAATACAGCCATATTAATGTTTTTAATAATCAGTTACCCACTACAAATTATGCTTAATTGTGGAGAATTTATATGGATAATATTAGGGCAATTATTTTTATTGATTATCGTATCAATTATTGCCGCAGGTATTTTATTGCAAGTATTTAATTCAAAAGATAGTGATAATTATTATTATACCAATTTGGGATTCAATATTGCAATTGCGATATTTGGTGGTTTAACGCCTTCTATCGTAGGATTGTTAGATTACAATTATGGGTATAAATCGGCATCGCTGTATTATATAGCCATATGTTTCATTAGCTATATTGCAATCAATAGAAAATTATTATTTAAACAGGAAAAATTTGTGATCTATAATTGATATCTTATTAATCTAATACATGAGCAAATTACAAAATCATAATTTAATTATTTTATCTGGCGCACCTGGCAGTGGTAAAACTGCGATCTTAAATAAATTAAAAGAATGCGGTTATAATTGTATAAATGAACCAGCACGTGAAATCATTGCTGAGCAAATAGCTATAAATGGGGAAGGTTTATACAATAAAAATAAAAAATTGTTTTTAGAGTTAATGTTGAAAAAAGCAGTAGATAATTATGAGCAATGTCAAAATAATCAAAAGCCGGTTATTTTTGATAGAGGGATCCCAGATTTAATGGGCTATGCTAAGTTATTTAATTTGAATCCGAATCCAGCGTTAACTGCAGCAAATAATTATAGATATTATAAAAAAGTATTTTTTTTACCAAGTTGGCAAGAAATATATATTACTGATGAGCATCGTGTAATAACGTTTGAGGCTGCAAAAGAGTTTGGTGAGCTTATAAAACAAGCGTACATTGCTTTAAATTATGAAATTATCAATGTACCGCTTGTCGATATAAATGAAAGAATAAAGTTTATCGAACGTATTATTAATTTACAACCATAAAAATATTATAAGCAAAAAACGCTGATAATAATAACATCACGACGCCATAGATTCTCATAGCTTTTTCTGAATTTAAATTACGAGAAAACTTCTTAACTTGCTCATGGGCCATTAAATAAAAAGCGCCTTTTATAACTGCAAGCCAACCGAATATGGTAATTAGCAATGGCCAATGCGGCTCATAATAGCCATGAAAACTGATTATAAATAACCCAAATATTAATGCCGTAAAACCGACCATCAGGATTTGACCTTCGTCATGGAACAATTTATCAATAGCTCGTAATATAAACTTACTATTGATTAACATTGCAACACCACTGATAAGATAATATAAAAAGAAAAACATCCCGAGTTTTAATGAAATATCCATTATTATTTAGATCCTAAGTTTTATTTAAAAATTTTATTGACTATAAAGATAATTATTGATTATTAATCAATATATTTTATATTACATGCTAAAATTGCATGATGCGAAAGAATAGAATTGCCCTTTATTGCCAAGAAGATCACCCAAAATTTCATGAGTCCAAGCTTATAGCTAATGATTTAGATATTAGCTTAATAATAAGCAATGAAGTTTTGGAGAATAAATATGATTATATTTTATTTTGGGAATTTAATTTAAATAACTATTATTTATCTATTAGATCTTACACCGATAAATTATCAAAAAGTTTAAATGTCGATTATGTAAACAATATTATAGCTGGCAAAAAATGTTATAAATTTTCTTATAACGATGTTCTGCCAAAAGCTATGGGATTATCAAAATTAAAAGATAAGAAAATTAATATATTAGATGCAACTGCGGGTTTTACTCTAGATTCTTATGCGCTGTTGGAATTAAATAAAAATATCCATATAACTTTACTAGAAAACTCTAAAGTGTTATTTTTTTTATTAAAAGATGGACTGGAAAGATTAAGTTTGGGTAGTGAAAGCAGTATAGATATATCTAAGAGAGTTACATTATTAAATATAAATTTTATTGATTATATACAGTCACAGACTGCAGAATCTAACTTTGATATAATTTACTTAGACCCAATGTTTGAAAAAGATAAAGCTTCAGCTAAACCTAAACAGAACATGCAGTTGCTTCAAGACATTTGTGTTAATCCAAATACTGTAAAAGAGCTTTTAGAAGCAGCTTTGAATTATAAAAATAAGACAAAAATCGTTTTGAAAAGAAACATCAAGCAACCCAAATTATTAGAAAAAAATATAAATTATTCTGTTAGTTCTAAACAGATTAGATATGATGTATACATAAATCAATAAGTTATGACAATCATTGAGGAAAAATTTCACAGTATATACTAAGTATATTAATGGAGACGCATCGTTGATAGACGAGTATGCCTGATTAACTGTATATTTAATTTAAATAGTTTATAATAATAAAGTGATTTTAAGTATATCCTAAAGTATCATAGTTGTTGCCAGTGATTAAATTTGTTGCAGTAAATAAGCATTATATCAATAAAGATCAAACTAAAGTCTTAGCTTTGTCAGATATTAATCTAGAAGTTAAAAAAGGTGAAATCTTCGGGATTATCGGTACTAGTGGTGCTGGTAAAAGTACCTTGCTGCATATGATAAATAAACTTGCTATTCCTGATAGTGGTGAAGTTTGGTTAAATGACAAGCTGGTGAATAATTTAACTGGTAATAATTTAAAAGCTGCAAGACAAGAAACGGCAATGATCTTTCAGCATTTTAATTTATTAGAATCTTACACTGTTTATGAGAATATTATTTTTCCACTTAGAATCAATAAACATTTAAAAAATTTTTCCAAATCACAATTAGCAAATTTAATTAATCCTATCTTAGAATTAACTGGTCTAACAAATCTTGTTAATAATTATCCAAGTCAATTAAGCGGTGGGCAAAAGCAGCGTGTTGGGATTGCTAGAAGTTTGGTTAATAAGCCGAATGTTTTATTATGTGATGAGTGTACTTCAGCGCTAGATCCGCAAACAACCGATTCAATTTTAAATTTATTAAAAAAAATTAACAAAGATCTCAATGTTACAATCTTATTAATCACTCATGAAATGCAAGTAGTTAAATCTATTTGTACTAATGTAGCTGTTATGTCACATGGAAAAATTGTTGAACAGGGCGATGTACTGAATTTATTTGCTCATGGTAAACATGATATTACTAAAAAATTATTAGCAACAAGTTTAAAAGATAAGTTACCCAATATTATTTTACAAAATTTATCAAACCAAAACTTTTCAGACAATAAAAATGATAAAGATATCTTCCCGTTGATTCAATTGGTATTTATAAATAAATCAGCTTCAGAGCCTATATTATCTCAGATAATGCGTGAGCATAATGTTAACTTTAATATACTGCAAGGTGAGATTCAAACTATTAAAGATATTATAGTTGGTCGTATGATTATTCAATTAGAAGCTAACCAAATACAATTTAAAAATATAGAAGATAGTTTTAATGCTAAAAATATTGAGGTAGAAATTTTAGGCTTTGGACCTAAGATTTATGGAGTATATGAATAATTTTACTAATTTTATTTCCGACCCATTAATAATGCAGATCTTTATTGCGATTTTAGAAACATTTGAGTTGATACTTATTCCCGGGTTTTTTGCAATTCTTTTGGGCGGATTATTGGGTCTGATTTTATTTATGTTAAGGCCCGATCAATTATTTTATCCAAACTCTAGTAGTAAATTATATTTTTATAAATTTTTAGATTTTATTGTTAATACGGGGCGATCACTACCATTTATAATTTTGATGATTGCAATATTGCCGTTTACAAGATTTATTGCTGGAACTACAATTGGTACCTTAGCGGCGTGTGTACCTTTGACAGTGGCAGCTGTGCCATTTATGGCGCGTATTGTTGAAAATGCTTGTTTAAATGTCAGCCATGGTGTGATTGAAGCGGCAAATAGTATGGGAGCTTCAACTAAACAGATTCTATGGTATGTGATCCTACCAGAGTCAAGAATAAATATAATTAACGGTATTGGTATAATGCTAATAGCTTTAGTAGGTTATAGTTCAATGGCTGGGACTTTGGCTGGGGGTGGTTTAGGAGCATTAGCTTTTAATTATGGCTATCAAAGATTTGATAATAAAATAATTTTAATTACTGTATTATTGATTTTATTAATTGTTCAAATCTTACAATATATGACTAATTATCTTTGTAAATATTACTCACATAAATAAAAAAAATAAAAAAATAAAAAAATAAAAAACTGGAGTCAAAGATGTTTAAGAAATTATTATTTATAATCACATTGGTTTATAGCTTATTAATTTCTGGTTGTGGTAAAAAAAATATCTCTGATGAAAACACTATCTTGATAGGAACTATAGCAGGACCGGAAACCGAATTGGTAGAAATTGCTAAAGTGGTTGCTAAAAAACAATATAACTTAGATGTTCATATTGTACCGTTCAATGATTATGTTGAACCAAATCGTGCATTAATTGAAGGTGAAATTGATGCAAATATGTTCCAACATTTACCATATTTAGATCATGTTATATCTTCACAAAATTATAAATTAATTAGTATGGGTGCATTATTTATATATCCCATGGGTATTTATTCTGAAAAATATAAAAAATTATCAGATGTACCTTATAACGCGATTATTGCAATTCCTAATGATATTAGCAATCAAACTCGCAGTTTATTACTTTTAGAAAAAGCTGGTCTAATTAAATTAAAAAATAATAACCTCGCAAATATCTCTAAGAATGATATTAGTGATAACCCTAAAAATTTAATTCTTCAGGAAGTAGATCCCGCGTTTATGGTACGTATGTTATCAGATTTAGATTTAGCCGTTATAAATACTAATTATGCTGCTATGGCAAATTTACTACCGAATCGGGATGCTCTATTTGCAGAGAATAAAAATTCCAGATATGCTAATATATTAGTTGTAAGGGTAGAAGACAAGGACCAGGAAAAATTCAAGCAGTTGCTAAAAGCCTTAAGATCACCTGAGGTGATTCAAAAAGCCGATAAATTATTCAATGGCCAGGCTTTGGCGGGTTGGTGAGTAGCGCTAAAGTTACTTACTAATTCTATATATATTTACACCTAGTCATGCCAGATTAATCCCATACCTATACATTTCTACCTTTAATATATTACTAATAGCTTAAATATGAATATATTTAAAAACATTTATGAAGCATTTTTGGGCGAAAAAAAAGATCCTATCAATGATTTCCTAGCTGCTGTCAATGATGTAATGGCAATACTAGAATTGAATATGGATGGAACTGTAATTACTGCTAATGATAATTTTCTTATAATGTTAGGTTATACCCTACATGAAATTAAAGGTAAACATCATCGAATTTTTTTAGATCCGGAGTATAAATATAGCAGCGAATACCAAGAGTTTTGGACAAAGTTACGTGCTGGTGAAGCGCACACTCATAGCGAGGGTAAAAGGATTAAAAAAAACGGTGATTATGTATGGGTATATGGCCATTATTATCCCATTTTTGATTCCAAGGGCAAACCTTATAAAGTTATAAAATTTGCAAATGATGTTACTAAAATTAAAAAAACTACTGAAATTTTAAAAGAACGTGAAATTCAATTAAGCGCTATTTTAAACACAACAGTTGATGGCATGATTACAATCAATAAATTTGGTACAGTGCAAACATTCAATCCTGCTTGTGAAAAAATTTTTGGGTATACTGCTAACGAAATAATTGGTAAAAATGTTAGCGTTTTAATGCCTGAGCCTTATCACGCTGAGCATGATAGTTACCTAGATAATTATCATAAAACTGGAATTGCTAAAATTATTGGCATAGGTCGTGAAGTAGCTGGTAAACGCAAAGATGGCACTATTTTTCCATTGGAATTATCAATTGCAAATGCAAGTTCTGGGGACAAAATACTCTACTCAGGTATCGTACGTGATATAACTGAGCGTAAAGAATTAGATAGAATGAAAACTGAATTTGTGTCTATGGTAAGTCATGAATTAAGAACGCCACTTACATCAATTAGAGGATCCTTAGGTTTAATTACTGGCACAATGTCGCAGAGCTTGCCAGAAAAAGTAAATAATTTATTAGAAATTGCTCACAAGAATTGCAAAAGTCTAATTTTATTAATTAATGATCTTTTAGATATTGATAAAATTGATGCTGGTAAAATGCGTTATGA
>Ga0206968_10244_pt1 | contig 14200 bp, 13 predicted proteins | sample Alteio_BWOrgHeat_22_FD_153254 | JGI IMG/M metagenome (GOLD analysis project Ga0206968, IMG submission 153254) | Enriched cells from forest soil in Barre Woods Harvard Forest LTER site, Petersham, Massachusetts, United States -... | ecosystem: Environmental > Terrestrial > Soil > Temperate forest >... | reverse complement strand
AATATAACATTAGATGAAAATGATTTGGCATTAGGCAATAAGCAATAATATCACAGTGCCCGCAGAGTATACTTTTTAGTTTAGATGTAAAAAAAACATAATTTCTTTGCTGAGGAAAAATTAATTGCTGATTATTCCCTCGGTTGAACACATGATAAAAATTATCGCCGCTGAATTTCATAGTTATGATTTGATTAGTCACCCGACCACTTCAAATGGCCAGGTATGACTCACAATAAAGCAATTTTAAAAACCTCCGAAAACCTATAAACTTCTTCAAATGTATTGTACAGCGGTACCGGAGCTACACGGATTACATCAGGCTCACGCCAGTCGGCAATTACTCCGGCTTTGGTGATCTTGCTGAAGACTTTCTTTCCATTTTTTTTCATTAATAATGAAAGCTGACAACCTCGCTCGTCAGTGTTGGTTGGCGTGATGATGGTGAAATGTTCGTTATAGTTCTCGATTGACCGCAAAAGAAACTCCAAATAACTTGTAAGCGAAATGCTTTTTTTGCGAAGGTTATTTATTCCTGCTTCATCAAAGATTTCAAGCGATGCTAGTTGGGCTGCTCCCGGCAAAATTGGGAAATTAGAAAGCTGCCAGCCGTCAACTCCACGCATAGGCTTAAAGCCTTTTTTCATTTGAAAGCGTTCTTTGTCACGGTGACCCCACCAACCGGCGAACCGAGGGAGTTCAAAGTCGGCAGCGTGCTTTTCATGAACAAAAACTCCCGCAAGGCCACCAGGTCCTGAATTCAAATACTTGTAGCCGCACCATACTGCAAAGTCGACCTGTTGTTTATGGAGTTGTAAAGGCACATTGCCGATAGAGTGGGCTAAATCAAAACCAACATACGCTCCGGCTTCATGGCCAGCTTTGGTAATTTTCTCTAAGTCGAAAAACTGCCCTGTATAATATTGCACCGCGCCAAAGATGACAAGCGCCAATTCATTTTTATTTTCGTCAATAGCTTGAAGGATGTCTTCTGTTCGCAACGTGAATTCTCCATTTCGGGGAGTTAATTCAATGATTGCTTTTTCCGGATCAAGACCATGAAACTTGGCTTGCGATTCAAATGCATATTGATCAGAAGAAAAAGCGCCGGCTTCAGTTAGAATTTTAAAACGGATTTTTGTCGGTTGATAAAATGAGACCATCATCAGGTGCAAGTTCACTGTAAGCTGATTCATGGCCACAACCTCGACTGGTTTAGCGCCAACTATCTTTGCCAACGAGCTCTTACTGAATTTGTGATAGTGGAGCCATGGTCTTTTCGAATGGAAGTGACCTTCAACGCCAAGCTTTGCCCAATCACTTAATTCCTCATCTACGATTTTTCTTGTTGACTTTGGTTGCAGGCCAAGGGAGTTGCCTGTAAGATAGATCGCAGTCTTGCCTTTGAGTTTTGGGAGATGGAATTTGGTTCGAAAAGCGTGAAGCGGATCCTGACTGTCTAGTTTTTTTGCGAACCGAATTGAGTTTTCAAACTTCATGTAGAATTAAAAGCTAAAGGTATTAAAATAATGAAAGCTGTTCCTGAATTGCACCCTCGTGCTGAAGCAACCATATTTTTTTATCCATGCCACCACCATAACCAACTAAGTCACCATTCTTGCCGATCACCCGATGGCAAGGCACAACAATAGCTACAGGATTTTGCCCGTTTGCCAGTCCGACTGCGCGAATGGATTTGATATCCCCAACTCGAATAGCCAGCGCCTCATATGAAATGGTTTTCCCATACGGAATATTCAGGAGTTCATTCCAAACCTTCACTTGGAACTCGGTTCCGATCAAATCCATTTCGAATGAAAAGAATTTGCGACCCAGATAAAAGTATTCTTCTAACTCAGCTATACATTGGTCGATAATCGCGGTTCGGATTTCTTCACGCTTCTCGTCTCGCAGAAAACCCAAGACGGTTATTTTTTCATGCTCTGATTCTATCTGCAATTCTCCGACTGGAGAAGAATAGTAGGCAATGCCCTTCATGAAATTTAGACAAATCGGGAATCAGCGTCCATCACTGTGCCGCATTTTTTGCAGGTCCGTAATTCCTTCGACCCATAAAATTCGCGGAAGCGTGGAAGAAAATCTTTTTCAATATTGTCGAGGTGGAAGCGGTATTCGTGAAGCTTGGTGTTGCAATTATCACAAAACCAGATTAGCCCGTCTTGATAAGTGTTTGCCGAGCGTTTGCACTCAATCACCAAGCCGACTGATTCTGCCGGACGCTCAGGCCGATGTGGAGTATTAGCCGGAAGTAAAAACATTTCTCCTTCCTTAATAGCGATGTCAACTGCTTTTCCATCCTCTTGAATACGCACGTTGATATTTCCTTGAAGTTGATAAAAGAGTTCTTCAGTTTGGTTGAAATGATAATCTTTGCGCGCGTTCGGTCCACCCACTACCATCACAATGTAATCTCCTGCGTCCGCATACAGATTTTTATTTCCTACCGGAGGCTTAAGCAAATCACGATTGTCGGTGATCCACTGTTTTAAATTGAAGGGTCTGCGGATAGCCATAGCATTAGAATTTTACAAATCAAAATTAGCTAAATCTAAATCGTTCTGCCTTATAGTTGCTACTTATGTCTTCTATTAAAGATTCTCATAAATAATCGCGGCACCTTGCCCTACGCCAATGCACATGGTAGCGAGCCCGTATTTTACTTTTCTTTTTTGCATTTCGTGGATGAGAGTTGCGCTGATGCGAACACCGCTGCAGCCCAGAGGATGACCGATTGCAATGGCACCACCGTTTACATTAACAATGGCGGGATCAAGCACTAGATCGCGGACGCAGGCAAGAGACTGTGAGGCAAAGGCTTCATTCAATTCTACCAGGCCGATGTCAATAATTTTTAGCCCGGCACGTTGCAATGCTTTCTGTGAAGCAGGTACCGGCCCGATGCCCATATAGGCAGGATCAACTCCGGCAATCGCCATTGAGACAACACGAGCAAGTGGTTTCAAATTATTCTTCTTTACGAATTCTTCGCTCGCGATCAGTGATGCGGCAGCTCCGTCATTAATACCCGAAGAATTTCCGGCGGTCACACTTCCTCCCTCTTTGAAAGCCGGTTTAAGCGCAGCTAATTTTTCTAAAGATGTTTCGCGAGGATATTCATCTTTATCAAAAATAAAAGTCTCTTTTCCTCGAGTGACTGTTACAGGAACTAACTCTTCTTTGAATTTCCCGGCGGCACTTGCCTGAAAGTATTTGTGTTGTGAACCAAGTGCAAACTCATCTTGCTGAGTGCGGCTCACTTTCCATTTCTCGGCTACGTTTTCGGCAGTTTCACCCATGCTGTGCGGATAGTAAAGCTTCGAAAGTTTAGAGTTGGTAAACCGCCAGCCAATGGTAGTATCATACACTTCGGCTTTGCGTGAAAAAGGCTCATCGCTTTTTGCCATCACAAAAGGTGCGCGCGTCATGCTTTCTACACCGCCGGCTATATACACCTGACCATCGCCATGAAAAATTCCACGAGAAGCATCCATGATCGCCTGAAGCCCTGACGCACATAAACGGTTTACGGTGATCCCACCAACAGTTGTTGGTAGTCCCGCAAGGAGAGTAGCCATCCGTGCTACATTGCGATTGTCCTCACCGGCTTGGTTGGCCGCACCAAATACTACATCTTCAATTTGATTGGTATCGACGGTTGGGTTTCTTTCAAGTAATTTTTTAATTACTAACGCAGCGAGGTCATCGGGGCGGACGGAAGCCAAGGAGCCGCCATATTTCCCAATAGGGGTGCGAAGAATATCAACGATGTAAGCGGTTTTCATGAACGGTTTTTATTAATTTCTGATTGGTTATTTTTGCTGGAACAAGCGCAAGTTAAACCAACCCCTTTATGTGGCAAAGAGTACAAACGATATTTCTGGCAGTAGCGATTACATGTTTAGTTGCCATGATCTTCTTTCCGGTGTGGGAAGTAAAAACCGAAACCACCCGACTTACTTTATATCCTCTATACTATAGAGCGCAGCTGGGCGAAGCCAGTACTGAAATTTATTTTCCGTATTGCATCATCGCAATGCTCGGCTTGGCAGCGGCTACGCTGGCGGCAATTTCAATTCAGAAATATGAAAACAGGTTGCTGCAATTGAAAATGGGAGCGCTCAATTCCTTGTTGATGGCTGGTTGTGGATTTGCAGCAGCATATCTATCCATTAAACTGGCGAAAGACAGCCATGCGCCCGGCAACTTTGGCTTTGGACTTTACTTCCCTTTTGCAGCAATGCTTTGCAATGCTATTGCCAATCGTTTTATAAAAAGAGACGAAAAACTGGTGAAGGATTCGGACAGGTTGAGGTGATCCAATGATGCTTAGGATATTAACCTCAGAGGTGGTCGCGTGAGTGACCTGCTTAAAGCCCTTTTTTGACCCAACTTGTATTCTCGCAGATCGAGAGCCTTGCTATGAAGAGGTTAGTGTCTCCACGAACCGAGGTTTGAGGTATTACTTCAAAACTCAAACTCATGAGACCGATACACCGATAATGTACGCTGACATGACGCAATTATGCCTGCTTCCTTTAGCTGCAGACCTCTTTCCTTTAGACGTAGACATGTTTCCTTTAGCTGCAAGCCTCTTTCCATTAGCTGCAAGCCTCTTTCCTTTAGCTGCATGCCTGCGTCCGTTCCCTGCATTCATGACGGGAACGAAATGATGCATCTATGGAATGAATGCACGTGTGTGGGGAAAGGAAACATCGATGCTACTAAGCCCATTAGGTGTGGCGCTGACTATTGTGTTTAGCATTTGCCATAATGAAGGTCCATGAAGACACTGACCAAATGCTGCGGAATAGTTATTATGTAATTGAGTTCAATGACTAGACTAGTCGCCTGGCCACTTGAATTGGCGGGGCGACTTGTGTGTGAGGGTGGAGACTGCCAACAGCCCGATGGCCTTGGCCCCGATAGGTCTCGGGGAGTCTAACCTTTCATCCGTAGCTTTGGCAAGCCAAAAAATGTAAATTCATACTTCGCTCAGAAGTTTTGTAAATCCTGAAAATCCCTGTCATATTTGCTGAAATAAAGACTTATGAAATTCAAACGCATCCTCTTAAAGCTTAGCGGTGAGGCGCTGATGGGCTCGAAAAACAGCAATTTCGACCCGGCCGTGCTGGAGCAGTATTGCGAGGAAATAAAATTGGTGAAAGAGCAGGGCGTGGAACTGGCAATTGTGATAGGCGGAGGCAATATTTTTAGAGGCGGTCAAGCCGAAACGCTTGGAATTGACCGCGTGCAGGGTGACTATATGGGCATGTTGGCGACGGTGATCAACGCAATGGCGCTGCAAAGCGCGCTCGAGCGGCATGGCGTATACACGCGCCTGATGGCAGGTATTAAAATGGAGCAGGTCTGCGAGCCATTTATCAGACGCAGAGCGATCCGTCACTTGGAAAAAGGGCGGATCGTTATTTTTGGTGCCGGTATTGGCAATCCGTATTTTACTACCGACTCGACAGCCAGTTTGCGCGCAATTGAAATCCAGGCGGATGTAGTTTTGAAAGGAACGCGTGTGGATGGCGTTTATACAAAAGATCCGCTGAAGTTTCCGGATGCAGTGCGCTATACCACACTTTCGTTTCAGGAGGCGTATGAAAAAAACCTGAACATCATGGACATGACGGCTTTTACACTGTGTATGGAAAACAAGCTGCCGATTATTGTTTTTGATATGAACAAAAAGGGAAATCTGGTACACATTGCAAAGGGAGAGCAAGCAGGAACGCTCATTAATTAATTCGATGATTCGTTGATCTATTGTCTCAAGACTTATTACTTACTACTCTTTTTATGGAAGAATTAGAATTATACCTCGAAGATGCCAGAGACCGGATGAACAAGGCGCTAAGTCATGTATCAAGCGAACTGGCGAAAATCCGCGCAGGCAAAGCCAATCCTTCTATGCTCGACGGAATAATGGTTTCTTATTATGGTGCGATGAGCCCGCTAAGCCAGGTGTCATCAATCACCACACCCGATGCCCGTAGTCTTTTTATCAAGCCTTGGGAGAAAAGCCTGATTCAGGAGATTGAAAAATCAATCATCAATGCTAATCTGGGGTTGACTCCGCAAAATGACGGCCAGCAGGTGATTATAAATATTCCGATGCTCACTGAAGAGCGTAGAAAGCAATTGGTGAAGCAGGTAGGGCAGGAGTGTGAGCATGGCAAAGTGAGTGTGCGCAGCATTCGCAAAGAGACTAATGAGGCGTTGAAAAAAGTGAAAGGTGTATCGGAAGACGATGTAAAAAATGCCGAAGAGACTACTCAGAAACTAACCGACGATTTTATTCTCAAAGTGGAGTCTTTGATGAAAAAGAAAGAGGTTGAGATCATGACGGTGTAGTTTAAGGATACTTTCAAGTGCCCACTAATCATTTATTGAAATCCATGTCTGTTAATCGCCCGTTGAAGCATTGATTAATTGATTTATGCATCCGGTACTCTTTCAAGTCGGTTCGCTTACGATTTATACTTACGGCTTTTTTATTGCAACGGGGGCAGTTCTCGGTGGTTTGTTTATGTGGAGGCAAGGTAAGAGACGCTTTGGCATGACCTTCGATCAGGCGAATACATTGCTGCTGTTACTAATTGCAGCAGGGGTTGTGGGAGGAAAAGTTTTTATCATTTTTGAAAACCCGTCATTCTATTTTTCTCATCCATTAGAACTCTTTACCAAAAACGGATTTGTATTTTATGGATCTCTGCTCACGGCTATTCCTGTGATGCTATGGTTTTTCAAAAAAAATAAAATACCGACGCTGGGAATGCTGGATGTGATGGCAATGGTCACTTGTATTGTTCATGGCTTTGGGCGCATCGGTTGTTTTAATGCCGGATGCTGCTATGGAAAGCCTACGCAAAGTTTTTTAGGTGTTGTGTTTACTGATCCGGCATGCCAGGCGCAGCCACTTAACACGTCGCTACACCCAACGCAGCTTTATGAAGCGGGTTTAATCTTTTTGCTTTTGATTGTTTTGGTGATCCTCGACCGGAATAAGAAATTTGACGGTCAGGTATTTTTGATTTACCTGATTATCTATGCGGCTGGCAGAAGTGTACTCGAGTTGTTTCGGGGCGACTTGCAGCGAGGATTTGTAGTCCAAAACATGGTGTCTAATTCCCAATTTATATCGCTCATCGTCATAGTTGCGGCTATTTATTTTTATGTAAAGTCTAAACGAAAAGGTAACTTTCTCTTATCAAATAAAAATGATAGTGGACGATAGAAACTTGGATAATAGGTGGAACAGGATTAAAAAACATTTTAGCAATTGTCATCGTTTATAATCTATAAAATTTAGAATTATATGAAACAGTTAGGATCATTTGCACTGGTTTTGTTTTTGGCTTGCAATGCCTCAGCACAAAAGGCAGACACGATTGTTACAATGCGTGGCAAAATTATTGGCACAGTAAAAGAAATTACCCCTGATTTAGTTTCTTATTCGACGCCCAATGAAACGGTAGTTTACAAAATTGAGAAAGGTGCTATAGCGAAAATTTGCTTTGGCAGCGGGCGAGTAGAGACATTTTCGGAGTTAAAATCACTAGCTAATCTTGATGGCGCCTTTGACTGGAAAAAAGTTGATGTTGCTATGACGGAGCATGAAACAAGCGGTCTTTATAAAATTGATTTGGTGTCGACAAAGGCAACAGGTACTACGGTATATTCAAGCGTGACCAAAGTGCAAGACAGAGCGACTAACAAACTTAAAATGGCCACAGCTCTTTTGGGTGGTAATTTGGTCTATATAAAAAATGAGGCTATTGAGGGAAATATCCGAAGTCGAAATGGCGGACGGACTGCTCGTACCCAAATTTTTGGAACTGCTTATTGTTCACAGCTATTGGATGACATGGAGTTTAAAAGGGTAATGGATGGAGGCAACGAATATACGATGGCAAGTCAAATCGCTTTGCGTAATAATGATGCCGACATTAATAATATCTCAACATTTAATGAACCTGTTAAAATTGACTCCTACAGAGTGGAAAAAGGTTTCATTTATCTCACACTTACTATAGGTAGGAGAAAAATGAATATCGATTACCGTGTTATTAATTTCAAAGACAAAAAAATTATAGTGGCCTACAAAGAAGGAACCGGCTATTATAATTTGTTGCTGATGAAACGATAGCGGTAGACTATCCTATGTAAAGAGTACACAAAAAGCTATCTTTCCTGTCAAAAATCAACGACCATGGAAAATGAAAGCTTCCGTCAGCGTGTCGCGAAAACCACAAAGAAAATCCTGAAGCGGATAATCATTCTGGCACTTGTTATAGGCGCTATTATTTTCTCTTTTCTTTATTGGGGCGTCTATGAACGTGGCGTGATGGCTGGCAAAGTTCTACGCGTTACTCAAAAGGGAGTGATCTTCAAAACTTATGAAGGCAAACTCAACCTCGAAACTTTTGGAGCTCTGAAAGGTACAAGCCCGATTGCCGAGTCATTTGATTTTTCGGTGGAGAGTGACAGGGAAGATATCATTAAAGAGTTGGAATCGGTAGCCTTAAGCGGCGAACGTGTGAATTTGCATTTCATAAAACGTTACACGGCCTTTTCGTGGCGAGGCGACACCAAGTATTTCATTGACAAAGTTGAGCGCCTGAAATAATTACTTTTCAGTCAATCGATAAGCTTCTTCATAATGTTTGATCAGATTGCTCCAATCAAACGCTGAAGAATAGCTTTCTACATTGTTTCGTTGCATAATACGGTCTCTCCTGTTTTGCTTTAAAAATTTATAAAGGAAAGCCGAGAGCTGCTTGGCGCTCCAATCGAAAGTTCGTTTTCCACGCTCTACCACATACATGCCGCCCTTTTCATGATCGGGCATGTGCTTCATCAGGTAATCGCCGAATCCGCTAAGGTCGCTTGTCACTGCAGGCACACCGCTGGCCATGCATTCGAGTGGAGTATAACCCCACGGTTCGTAGTAACTCGGAAAGATCCCGAGGTGGCATCCTCTTACAAACTGGCTGTAGTCCAGACTGAACAAAGGATTTGTGGAGTTAATAAAATCGGGGTGATAGATGATCTTCACTTTGTCTTCGGGCTTGTTGAGCAAGTTTCTTCGTTTTACAAAATTCATAATTTCATCTTGCTCCTCGTTGATGAGCCGATGGGTCATTACCGATGGCAACCTCGAGCTTTTCCAGGATTGAATTGTCCGCCGATAGCGCAACGTCCAGTATTCTTCTACGAAATTGTTGAGGTCGGGTAACTTTTGATCCTGGCGTGAAATGCTTTCAACAAATAGTCTCTTGCCCACTTGTTTTTGAATTGCTTCGCAAACCTGCCGTATCTCTTCCATTACAGCGCGCGATTGAAGCACCTCAGGTTTAATGCTGAGGTAATCACGCTTGGTTACAAAAAACATAACCACGGTGATATCCGATCCTTCTTGTTTTAATTGCTCGTTCAGGTGAATCAGTGCTTCTAAGGTCAAATCGAAGCCTTTGTTCTTAAACTCGTAACGACCGGATGTAAAAAAGTAGACGGTCTTATCAAGATCAAATGAATAGGATTGAAAGAAATGCCCCATTACAAATTCATGAATTCTTTCCTTATGAAGAGCATGAAGATTCTGAAATTCGTGGAGTGCTTCAAAGCGCTGAATATTTAAGCCATTAGGTACTATTACTTCGGGCACGCGCTTGAGCAGGTGCTTGCATTCGCGGGCGGTAACTTCACTTACCGTTGTAAACACATCACACTTTTGTGCACAGTTGAATTCAATTGTGGCTTCGGTTTCAATTCCGAATTTCTTAGCTTCTTCTTCCCAATTGAAGAAAGGAAGGTGTGCATAAAACAATGGCGAATTGATGGCCAGGTGTCTTCCTAATTGAGTTGCATGCGTAGTAAAGACCGACTTCACTGGCAACTGCTCCCGTTTGATATCAAGGATTGGCAATCCTGCCATCCACTCATGAAAATGAGCAATGATTTTTTTGTCTTCTGAAAGTTTTATCAGTTCGTCAAAAAAGAGTTTTGTTAAGAAGGCGAAGGCAATGACTTGATCTATTAATTTATTACCGCCAGGGGCATTGATACCGTGATTCTTCCATAGCAAATACTTAACTACGTTCAGTGCTTTTTCTTCAATTAAAGGATTGATCAGTACTACATGTGGCCGGCCCGTAATCAGCCATTCAGCATAGACTACATCATAACCCTTCTTACGCATATTAGCGGCCACCTGCCCAAAAACATCTGTAATGGTATCAATTGGCTCAATTTCGGCCTGAATGTGTTTGCCTGTGTATGGCCCCACCATGCAAAAAGAGCCCTCGTGGTTTTTCATCATTGCGGGCGCCTTGGAGCGGATCACAGTGTAAATACCCCCTACCTGATTGCAAACTTCCCACGCAACTTCTATAAGCAAGGCCGGATTGGTGTTTGACTGCTGTTTTTTACCCATGATCAGCTGAAAATTAATTATTAATAAGGTTAAACAAAGTACTTAAATACAAGTCAAATTGACTGAGTTGCTAATAAAAAATTGGTTTAAGTGAGACAAAATTTCCTGGATTTTGTTCTAAATGTAAAATGGTCATTCTTTTGATCGAGAGAGAATGAAAATCCTGAAAACATGAACTTCGAAAAATTTACTATAAAATCACAAGAGGCTTTGCAAAAAGCAGCAGCTATAGCATCGGCAAATCAGCAACAAGCGATTGAGCCGGGCCATTTGCTGCAAGCCATCTTGGAAACAGATGAAAACGTATCAACTTATGTTTTCAAAAAACTGAATATCAACGAAACCATTCTCAAGACTAAGCTGGAAGAAATTGTAAACGCTTATCCTAAAATTTCCGGACAGCAAGCGTACTTGTCACACAATACTAATTCAGTTTTGCAAAATGCTGAAAAAGAATTGCGCGAATTCAAAGATGAGTTTGTTTCGATCGAGCATCTGATGCTTGCCTTGTTGGCTACAAAAGACAAAATTTCTTCGTTGATGAAAGATGTTGGTTTCGAACGGGGCAGCTTGGTCAAAGCCATTAAAGAATTGCGGGGAGGCTCAAATGTAACAGATCAAAATGCTGAGGCGAAATACAAATCGCTTGAGCGCTATTCTAAAAATTTGAATGACCTCGCCAAGAAGGGAAAAATAGATCCTGTGATCGGCCGCGATGAAGAGATCAGACGTGTGCTGCAAATCCTTTCCCGTAGAACAAAAAACAATCCGATCCTTTTGGGCGAGCCTGGTGTTGGTAAGACTGCAATCGTAGAGGGTTTGGCGCAGCGAATTGTCGATGGTGATGTGCCTGAAAACTTAAAGTCCAAAAAACTTATTTCTCTCGATATGGGCTTGCTTGTTGCAGGGGCCAAATACAAAGGTGAATTTGAAGAACGTTTGAAATCGGTAATTAAAGAAGTCACTGACTCGAGTGGAGAAATCATTTTGTTTATTGATGAGATACACACACTGATTGGTGCAGGTGGTGGTGAAGGTGCCATGGACGCTGCCAACTTACTGAAGCCAGCTCTCGCCCGCGGCGAACTTCATGCCATCGGGGCAACCACTTTGAAAGAATATCAAAAACACATTGAAAAGGATAAAGCTTTGGAACGCAGGTTTCAAACAGTAATCGTTGACGAACCCAATGTAGAAGATTCAATTTCAATTTTAAGAGGTATAAAAGACAAATACGAACTGCATCACGGTGTGCGCATAAAAGACGATGCTGTGATTTCAGCTGTTGAGCTTTCTAATCGCTATATCAGCGACAGATTTCTTCCCGATAAGGCTATTGACTTAATGGATGAGGCTGCAGCGAAACTTCGGCTGGAGATGGATTCTCTGCCCGAAGAGCTTGATGAGCTTAATCGTAAGATCATGCAACTGGAAATTGAACGAGAAGCTATTCGCCGGGAAAAAGATAAAGACAAAGAAGCAATACTTAGCAAAGAGATTGCTGAGTTGTCGGGAGAACGCAACTCGCTCAAAGCGAAATGGGATAGTGAGAAATCTATCATCCATGGTATTCGTACCGAAAAGGAAACCATTGACCGTTTGAAGTTTGAAGCCGAGCAAGCCGAGAAGGCTGGTGACTACGGGAAGGTTGCCGAAATTCGTTATGGCAAAATTACTGAGGCAGAAAAAACGCTGAACGGGTTGCAAATTAGTATGAAGGAAATGCAAGGCGATCATTCTTTGTTAAAGGAAGAAGTCGACAGTGAAGATATTGCGGAAGTAGTAGCCAAGTGGACAGGCATACCGCTTTCTAAAATGCTGCAAAGCGAGCGAGAAAAACTATTAAATCTTGAAGAGGAGCTTGGCAAGCGCCTGGCGGGACAAGAGGAGGCCATCAAAGCATTAAGTGATGCTGTGCGCAGAAGCCGTGCGGGGTTGCAAGATCCAAAGCGGCCAATTGGTTCGTTTATATTCATGGGCACTACTGGTGTGGGCAAAACAGAACTGAGCAAAGCTCTCGCAGAGTATTTGTTTAATGATGAAAACGCAATGGTGCGCATCGACATGAGCGAGTATCAAGAGAGCCATAGTGTGAGCCGCTTGATCGGAGCGCCTCCAGGTTATGTTGGTTATGATGAAGGCGGACAGTTGACGGAAGCGGTAAGAAGAAAACCTTATTCTGTAATCCTTCTTGATGAAATTGAAAAAGCACATCCTGATGTATTTAATATTTTACTTCAGGTGCTTGATGATGGTCGCCTCACCGACAACAAAGGTCGTGTGGCTAACTTCAAAAACACCATTATTATTATGACAACAAATATCGGTTCTCAAATTATTCATGAGAATTTCGAAAAACTGACGGATGATAATTACTTCGAAGTGATTGAGAGCACGAAAGATGAGGTGGTAGCGTTATTAAGGAAATCGGTGCGACCAGAATTTATTAACCGGATTGACGAAATCATCATGTTTCATCCGTTGAGTAAAAAGGATATTCGAAAGATTGTGAGGATACAGTTTGAATTGGTAAAGAGCCGACTGTCAGAAAATGGTGTGAAACTGGAGATTTCAGAACGAGCTTTGGACAGGCTTGCAAAATTAGGCTTCGACCCGCAGTTTGGTGCTCGTCCCCTGAAACGGGTGATGCAGCGCGAAATTCTAAATGAGTTGTCAAAGCAAATTTTGTCGGGTCGCGTGAACAAGGATTCAGAAATTTTCGTTGATATGAAAAACGATGTAGAATTTGAATTCGTAAATGCCGATGAAATTGAGGTAACAGGTTAATAAAGATTGTTGGTGTGAGGGGTTTGGTAAATCCCGCTGCAATGCGGGATGGTTTTTGGGGTTAGGGCGTGCAGAGGTGCACGCCCTTCTTTTTTATACCGCAAGCCCCTAATGGTCAGCAATTTATTTTTATTAGATTTAAATGATGGAAAGGCCTAAAATTCCAGAAAATGAGCCAGAGCGGTTACTAGAGCTTTATCGTTACAAAGTTCTCGACACCGAAAAGGAAAAGGATTTTGACGATTTAGTGGAGCTGGCTGCAATGATCTGCAAGACTCCGATTTCAACGATTACACTTATTGATACAAACAGGCAATGGTTCAAAGCCCAGACCGGGCTCGGTGGCAAGGGAAACAATCGTGACATTTCTTTTTGCGCGCACGCAATCAATCAAGATGAAATAATGATTGTTGAAAATGCAAAGACAGATCCTCGGTTTGCAGATAATCCTTTAGTCATTGGCGATCCTCATATTCATTTTTTACGCAGGTGTTCCGCTTGTGTCACAGCGAGGATATCGGTTGGGAACTCTTTGCGTAATCGATCGTAAGCCGAATGCTTTAACTCAGGAGCAGCAGTTTAGTCTGCGAGCCCTTGCAAGGCAGGCAATGCGGCTCATGGAGTTGCGATTGAACATGCATGATCTGAATCTGGCGCAGCAACAACTAGCGGATAGCGAAATGCTTTTTCGCTCGCTGGCCGAAAATGCACCCATCGGTATTTTCAAAATGGATGCGAAAGGAATGCCAGTGTATGTAAATCAAAGGTGGCGTGATATCGCCGGCCTGACAGAGGCTGAAGCCAATGATACGAATCACCGACGCTCAGTTGTCTATGAAGCAGACCAAAAAAAAGTATATGAATTGTGGTCAGAGGCTGTGGTTAATCAGAATGAGTTCAGTTTTGAATTTAGAATCCAGAATCGCGTTAAAGGATTACTCAGAGTAAGAA
>Ga0206968_10243_pt1 | contig 14283 bp, 12 predicted proteins | sample Alteio_BWOrgHeat_22_FD_153254 | JGI IMG/M metagenome (GOLD analysis project Ga0206968, IMG submission 153254) | Enriched cells from forest soil in Barre Woods Harvard Forest LTER site, Petersham, Massachusetts, United States -... | ecosystem: Environmental > Terrestrial > Soil > Temperate forest >... | reverse complement strand
AGTGATGGATCGGAAGAAATGATGTATGACCTTCCGCTTGTTCGGGTGTTTCACTTACCGATGCGTGAAGGAAAGCTTGCAGCAGTTAATCGCGCTATGGATAGAGTATTTTCTCCTATCGTAGTACTCACTGATGCAAACTGCATGCTTAATCGTCAGGCGCTTCAAAACATTGTGAGGCACTATGACGACCCCAAAGTAGGCGCGGTATCAGGAGAGAAACGGGTAATGGCTTTAGGCGACTCATCAGGCAAAGGCGAGGGGCTTTATTGGAAATATGAATCGTACCTGAAAAAACTCGATAGCGATTTAAACACTGTTGTTGGCGCTGCCGGCGAGCTTTTTTCCTTTCGACGCGAGCTGTTCATTAAACTTCCTTCAAATACAATCATTGAAGATTTTGTAATGTCGATGGATATTGCTGCAAAAGGATATCGTGTAATTTACGAACCCAATGCTGTAGCAGAAGAAATGCCATCGGCTAACTTAAAAGAAGAATGGAAACGGAAGGTTAGAATTTGCGCGGGAGGATTTCAGGCCATCGGTATTTTTTTATTTCTTTTAAACCCATCCCGCTTTAATCTGCTTAGTTTTCAATTTCTGTCCCACCGGCTTTTGCGCTGGGCTGTCACGCCATTTTTGTTACCGTTGATATTTTTCTTCACAGCATTTCAGGCTTTTCATGGTGTAGTGATCTGTCAGTATTTTTTTGCTGTGCAGTTAATAGCATACGCTTTTGCTGCACTTGGACTTCTTTATACCAATCAGGATAAACTACCAAAGACAATAAGTATTCCTTTTCAATTTGCGATGATGAATGCAGCTGCTTATGCCGGATTGATTCGCTATTGGTATGGCAGTCAAAGTGCAATTTGGGAAAAGGCTAAACGACAATCAATATGAAAAACCCTTGTGTTTCAATTATTCTTCTGAACATGAATCAGCCGGCACTAACAATCGACTGTATAAAGTCGTTGCAGCGCTGCACTTATCCCAACCTTGAAATCATTGTTGTAGATCAGGCGTCAAAAGACAATTCGGTGGAATTGATCAGCGCGCAATTCCCTGAAGTAAAGATGATTTCAAACAAAATAAATAACGGATTTACAGGTGGAAATAATACCGGGATGAGCCAGGCGACTGGAGATTATTTTTTATTGTTGAATAACGACACCGAAGTGGCGCCCGGATTTCTCGAGCCAATGGTTGAGGCGCTGGAATCAGATCAACTTGCAGGAGCAGCTTCTCCATTGATTCGATTTTTTCAAAACCCGGGTAAGATTCAATACGCCGGGGGGCCTGATAAAATTGATTTAATACGCGGACGAAACTCTTGGCGAGGCTGGATGTCTGATTATCCAACGAGCTACAGTTCTGTGGAACCAACCAATGCAGCACATGGAGCCGCCTTTATGATCCGGAAAAAAGTAGCAGATGAGATCGGACTTTTGGATGACGACTTCTTTATTTATTTCGAAGAATTGGACTGGAGTATCAGAATAAGAAATGCAGGATATAAAATTTTGTTTGTTCCGTCGTCCGAGATTTTTCACAAAGAATCCATGACAATGCCCAAAGAGCACCCGTTTCGCGTTCGCCTAATGACACGTAACAGAATTTTACTCAGCCGAAAGCATCTTGCGAAAAAACTGTTTTCTCTGAGCCTTTTCTACACAGTACTTATTTCTTTTCCTGGTAATTGTTTAAAGTATTTGCTAAGAAGAAGGATCGAACTTTTGAAAGCTTACACAAAGGGTTTTTATCAGGGGATTGTCAACCAATGAATCTTAAAGGGCCTTACTGAGATTACTAGTTGTGTTCAGCACAGAGTAATTTATTAATTGTACCTTAGTAAATCAATTTTTGAAACTGCAATCCATTTGGTAGTAAAGTGAAAAAGATCAAACACCATGACGCATCACTGTTTTCCAAGCAGGTCATCGATGCTGTGAGCTCACACATCGCAGTGATTGATAAAGCCGGAATAATTATTTCGGTAAACAAAGCCTGGACTGATTTTGGAAAAAAGAATAGCATTCATCATAACCGGTTGCCAGAGCGCACATCCATCGGGACTAACTATCTGGAGGTGATTAAGAACAGCAAAGGTGAAAACAAGAAAGAGGCAAGTCCGGCGTATAATGGTATTTTAAAGGTCATCAATAGAAAATTGACTCGCTTCACGCTTGAGTATTCATGTCACTCTAAAAAAGAAAGACGGTGGTTCATAATGACTGTTTTACCTTTAAACAAAAAGATACGGAGTGTAGTAATTACCCACAACGACATCACGCATAGGAAACTTCTTGAAGAGTACCAGCTTAAGTATACTGCTGAATTGGAGCGAACGGTGGAGGAACGCACCAGAGAATTAAAGCTAGCCTTGACTAAAGAACACGAGCTAGCCGATTTGAAAAGTAGATTTATTTCAACAGTTTCTCATGAGTTTCGTACACCCATGACAAGTATTTCCCTGGCGATTGGGTTTATTAGAAAGTATAAGGACCGAATCGATCCAAATACTTTTTTGGGAAAGCTCGATCTGATCAACGACCAGATTCAACAAATGACTTACCTGCTGGAGGACGTCTTATTAATTGGCAGAAATGAGGCCGGCAAAGCCAAAGTTAACTTTAATCGTGTTTTATTGCGCCCGTTAATTCACGGATTCATTGATGACGCATTAAAAAGGATAAAATCCCGTGAGGTTAAAGTACTATTTGTATGTATAAACCAATGGATTTGCACTGACGAAAACTTGCTGCGGGATATCATTTCGAATTTACTTTCAAACGCCATAAAATTTTCAGCTAAAGAACAAATCACGGAGTTTACAATTTCATGTGATAACGCTCATTTCTTTTTTGAAATTAAAGACAGGGGGATAGGAATACCTGACAAGGATAAATTAAATATTTTTGAACCATTCCATCGTGGAACTAATACGAATCACATTCAGGGCAATGGTCTCGGGCTTTCCATCGTAAAAAATGCCGTTGACCTGCTGGGCGGTGACATTACATTTGATAGCGGTCTGTTGCAAGGCACGACTTTTAAAGTTTCCTTACCTGTAGTCAATGAAATCACTGGTTTAAACGGCTGATTAGTTTTGTCAGAAATGAAAGTATCATTGAATACCAATTAGAGTTTCTTACATTTCATGATGGCCGACTTCCGTGAATATTGTAAACAATTCTCGCACCTCGATAAGGCTGTGGCCGATGATCTAGCAAAAAATGTAAAGGTCAAGACTTATAATAAAGGAGACTATTTATTGAGTAGCGGCAAAGTTTCGAGGCACTTGTTTTTTATCAACAAGGGTTTTGCCAAGATTTCCTTTATCAATGACGATCAGGAATTCGTCATGCGGTTTTTTTCGGAAGGCGTTTTGTTTACTGCATTCGAAAGCTATCTGACCAACAAGCCTTCAAAGTATTCGATCATGGCTTTGGAGACAACTACTGTGACGCTCATCGGTCAGGAGATAATGGAAGAGCTTTGCAAAAAGCACCATGGCATGGAGACTTTCTTTAGGAAATTGGTTTCCATAGTTGCGGTAAAAATGACAAAACGGATAAGTGAAATGCTTGAAGAAAATGCAACTCAGCGATATAACCAATTTGTAAAAGAAAATAGAGTGATACTCCATCGAATCAGCCTAGGTGACATGGCTAAGTATCTCGGCATCACTCAACAGTCGTTAAGCAGAATCAGAACAAAAAAGTAAGTTTTTACCATTTGGTAAAAACTGGCGCCGAACGGTAGGGTAAATTTGTCATGACAAAACACAAAGATTATGACAACAAACACAAAAACAATTTGGGCCATTGACCCCAACCATTCCATCATTCAGTTCAAAGTGAAACACCTTGCGGTTTCAAACGTATCGGGAACCTTCAATTTGTTTAGCGGCAACCTTGAAACCAGAGATGAGACGTTCAATGGTGCTGCAGTTCACTTTGAAATTGATACTAACAGCGTTGACACCAACAACAGCGAACGAGATGGTCATCTGAAGTCTCCTCATTTCTTTGATTCGGCGAAATTTCCAAAAATCACCTTCAAGGGTACATTGCAAAATGCGGCCGGAGATTTTTTACTAGTGGGCGAATTGACCATGCTGGAAACTACCAGGGCTGTGAAACTTAACGTTGAATTTACCGGTACTGGTACGGGAAGGTTTGGTGATACAAGAGCAGGTTTTGAAATCAGTGGCAAACTCAACAGAAAGGATTATGGCCTAAGCTTTGGTCTTTTAACGGACGCAGGAAGCTTGGTAGTAGGAGAAGAAGTAAAACTTAATTGTGACATACAATTAGTCAAACAAGTGCCAGTAGAAATCGAAGTAACCGATGATGGTCTCCATGCTCTGGTACCGACTTTGAGTTAAAATAATTTCAAATGATCTGCTTTCCTGCGATAGAAGTTGGATCCTGTTTCGCAATTGATACAGTAGCGTGACGAATTTGTGATACTTTTCGCAGTAATTTGTAGTTTCAAAATAGCTATGAAACGGGTATTAGTAATAGAGGATGACGAGGACATCGCTGAATTGACGTCCATTCATCTTCAGGATCTAGGATGCCAGGTAAACCACGCACGAGCAGGCGATGTTGGTTATCAATTGGCCACCCAATATTCTTTTGACCTTATTGTTTTGGATATCATGCTTCCAGGTATGGACGGCTTGGAGGTGTGCCGTAAATTAAGAGCAGCAGAAATAGCGTGCCCGATCTTGATGCTCACTGCCAAATCAGAAGAAATAGATAAAGTGCTTGGGCTGGAAACCGGTGCCGATGATTATCTCACGAAGCCTTTCAGCATAAGAGAATTTCTTGCACGTGTAAAGGCCATTTTTCGCAGATCAGGCTTAAATGCGGTTTTACCTGATTCGCAAGCAAATATGATCAAGATTGAGGATTTGATTATTGATCAACAGAAACGCAAAATAATAGTTGCGGGTAACCGTGTAGACCTTACACCTAAGGAATATGATCTTCTTCAATTATTAGCTACTCATCCTGGAAAAAGTTATAGCCGCGAGGATTTATTGAACCTAATTTGGGGTTATGAATTCTCAGGGTATGAGCATACAGTTAATTCTCATATTAATAGACTGCGCTCGAAAATTGAACCAGACTTTTCAAAGCCTAAATATATCCTTACAACTTGGGGAGTTGGCTACCGGTTTAATGATGAAATTCCCAGTGAGAAAACTGCTACTACCAACGTATGAGTACCGCAAACTACTTTACAAGGATTCGAGAAAGTTTATTCTGGAGAATTTCGGGGCTCTTCTTGTTGATTTTTGTACTGCTCGCTATTGCCTATGTAGTTATAACCATCTCTCTGGCGAAGCGATATGCAGATGAGACTACGCAAAAGTTGAATGCCAATGTGGCCTCTCACATGTTGAAGCATGTGAAGCCATTTATGAATGGTCGTGTAAATGACGAGTCTCTGGAGACGATCATGCAGTCTATGATGGCAGTAAATCCAAGCCTTGAAGTTTACATACTTGATCCACAAGGTAAAATACTGTCCTCCGTTATCCTTCACCAAAAAGTAAACCATAGCAAGGTATCCATTGCACCCATAAAAGAATTTTTGGAGAACAATGGAAAGTCATTGATCTATGGCGATGATCCTCGAAATCCTGGCAAGACTAAAGTCTTTTCGGTCGCCCCGGTATATGAAAACCGAACACTGCTTGGTTATGTCTATATGATTTTAGCCAGTAAAGAATACGACACTATTGCCGTTGCTCTTCAGGAAAGTTATTTATTGAAAATAGGAGTTCAGTCGTTTATCGTGACCCTAATGGCCGCTTTCCTGATTGGACTATTTGTGCTTTGGCTCTTGATGAAGTCTCTCAGTAATATTATAAATACTGTTAAAAGATTTGGCTCTGGAGATATGACGCCAAGAATTGCAATACAATCCGGAGGTGAATTAGCTCAACTGTCTGGTACAATTAATATAATGGCCGAGACCATTGTAAAAAATATGGATGAACTTAAGGAAGTGGACAAACTGCGAAGAGATTTGATTGCCAATATTTCACACGATATCCGAACACCCATTTCAATTATTCATGGTTATGCCGAAACGCTAATCATAAAGCAGGGGTCGTTGGATGAAATAAAGCAAAAAGAGTATCTCAGCACAATAATGAAGAGTACAGAGAAACTAAAACGCCTGATCGAGGATTTATTTGAGTTGTCCAAACTTGAATCAAGGCAGGTGAAACCTAAAATGGAAGTTTTCTTTATTTCCGACTTATTACAGGACTTGGTTTGTAAATATAAATTACTTGCTCAGGAACGCAACATCATTTTGGAAACCGAGTTTTTATCCGGCGGCCCAATGGTTCGCGCCGATGTGGCAATGATCGAAAGGGTCTTACAAAATCTAATTGACAACGCAATTAATTATTCAGGCGAAAACGGAAAAGTCAAAATCTGTATGCAGAATAGCGGAGCTAAAGTGGTAGTAAAAATTTCTAACACAGGCCAAGAAATACCGTCGCATGAAGTGCCTAAAATTTTTGACCGCTATTACAAAGTAGAAAACAATAAGCCGGGTCGTGGTACAGGTTTAGGTTTGGCAATTGTTAAGAATATTTTAGAGATACATGGTACAAATATCTCCGTGCAAAGCGAACATTTTGAAAATACTTTTTCATTTGATCTCCCTGCGGCTCAAAATACCTTATCGTAACCGCGTACACTGTCAATTGACCTATCGTTGGTCAACTTCATTTTGCCACAATTTTCTTAGTCATTTCACTAGAGTAAGACTCTAAATCTTGCGAATCAAGAGCCAAATTATCGGCTGTGAAAAGCTTTACAGTTCTGTGACTCTTTCGTGATAACTTAAATCAACCTTGCATCGTGAATAATGTAAATGCCTCATGAAAGAATTTCATAGGGCCGATGTTTTAACAAAAAAATTAACCATGGAAAACAAGAAACATGATCAAAATGACACGCACGGCGATGGTATTGATAGAGCAGAATTCTTACGATGCATGGCGTGGGCGGGAACTGGAGTTTTATGGACGATGTCCGGTGGAATTTTGAAATCGTATGGTATGAGCCAGATGATTGACAAAGCTACGGGCAACTTGAAAAAAGGTCTCGTTATCCCGAAATCTGATTTCAGCTTTGTCCAAATTAGTGACAGTCATATTGGATTTAGTAAACCGGCAAATACAAATGTTGCAGAAACGTTAAACGCAACAATTGCCAAGATCAACGCCATGTCAACGCCGCCATCTTTTGTTCTACACACCGGCGACCTTACTCATCTTGCTCAGCCTGAGGAATTTGATACCGTAGAGCAATTATTGAAAAGTGTAAAAACTGAAAAAATATTTTATGTGCCTGGAGAGCACGATGTAACCGACAATGGTAAGCAATACATGCAACGCTATGGAAAAGAAACGGTAGGAGACGGGTGGTATAGTTTCAATTCACACGGTGTACATTTTATTGGCCTGGTTAACGTGTTAAGTCAGGGAGATGGTGGTCTGGGACTGCTTGGCAAGAACCAACTTGAATGGTTGGAGCGCGACGTGAAAAGCTTATCAAGTAGCACGCCTATTGTGATCTTTGCTCACGTTCCACTTTGGGCCGTATATCCTCAATGGGGTTGGGGAACAACGGATAGTGCTGAGGCGCTTTCTTACCTGAAACGTTTTGGATCAGTCACAGTCCTGAATGGACATATTCATCAAACAATGCAGAAAGTGGAAGGTAATATTACATTTCACACTGCGATGTCAACTGCTTTTCCTCAACCCGCTCCCGGCGCTGCTCCTGCACCTGGGCCGATGAAGGTACCGGCAGAAAAACTTCGAAGCGTTCTAGGATTGACAAAGGTTGAATATGTTGAGCACAAGCATACCCTCGCTATTACCGATTCGCCAATAGTTGAAGGTGAAGTAATGGAGAAGAAGAATTGATCATTGTATTTCTTTCTGCAATACAAATTGTTTGCTCTGGCTGAATTAAATCCCAACCCCGAAGTTTGAAATTGTATCACTATGAAAAATGCCATATTACTTTTTGTCTGTGCGATACTTACTCAATTTGCAGTTGCACAGTATAAGCCGGTTGACGAAGGTTCCTCGATCGAATTTAATGTGAAACATTTTGGTATTAAAACCAGCGGTTCGTTTTCGGAGATGCAAGGACAGATAACCTTTGACAAAAATTCTTTGAATGAGGCAAAATTTGATGTATCGATTGATGCTGGCTCCATTCGAACTGGTGTTGACATGCGAGACAATCATCTTCGGGGTGAAGGTTATTTTGAGGTTACAAAATATCCTCGGATTCGTTTTGTCTCCACTAAAATAATTTCAACTGGCAAAAGTGACGAGTTTTTAATCTCGGGACAGCTCACTATAAAAAATCACTCTAAAGACATTTCATTCCCGTTCACGGCTACGCAAACCAGTAATGGATATTTGTTCAAAGGAATATTCTCTATAAGCCGGAAAGATTTTGAGGTCGGTAGCTCAGGGGTTATCTCCGATAATGTCGATCTTCTTCTAAGCATCTCTGCAATAAAGTAAATTGTCATTCGATGAAATTGAAAACAAACTTTCTAATTGTAGTGTCATTCGGGTTTACTGCCGTAATAAGTATAGCAGCGATTGAACCAGCACCAAACAAGATTGAGTATGAAAACCTCCAAGTGCTACCGAAAGATATAAGTTCAAAGCAATTACAGCATATTATGGTTGATGAATTCCAGGACGGGTTGGGAGTCGGCTGCGGTTTTTGTCACGCCAAGAAAGAAGGCTCACTTCTCCTTGATTATGCCAGTGATGAAAAACCCGAAAAGGAGATAGCCCGGGCCATGATGCAAATGACGCTGGAGATAAACAAAAAGTATTTTGAAGCGGAACAACCCTCGATAGGAGATGATCAATTAGTTATTACGTGCAGCACTTGCCACAGGGGAGCTCCTCATCCAGAGAAATTATGAATTTAATAGTAATGCCGAATCTATTTGGCATACAATGAAATTGAATTGCTGTTTTAGGAGTTAGGTTTTCTTTATTGGTGTGACGGGCAATTCAAAACGAGGTCGTCCTGGGAGTAATTTCCAGGCGACCTCTATTTTTAAATCGAAGATTGATTTTATGTTGCCCTGCAAATACAGCGTTCGATAAGGCGGAGAAAAATAATTAATGGAAATTTTCCTCCAATAAGATTTTCTTCTTCTATGATTCAGAGTGTACAAAGCTCGAAACCAATCACAGTCATCCACGAAGAATGGAATCCTGAATCCAATATTGGGTAACTATAATTTAGCAAAGATTCCCTTTTCAATTGCTTCTGTTATTGAGCTTACAACAGCGTCTAAATTCTTTGCAGATTGATTCAAATGTTCCAGATATACCTTATCATCATCGCTAAGAGGGATGCTTTTCATTAGATTGATTAATCCTAAAATACTGGCCACTGGAGATCTTAGTTTATGGGCATTGATGAAAGCGTATTGCTCCAGGGCTATGTTTTTTATTTCCAATTCATTGGTGCGCTCCTTCACAAGGCTCTCAAGGTTTTCGTTGATGCCTTTGATTTCCTCTGCCTGCGTTTTGATCTCTTCCGTTTTTAACTGAATTTCTTCAGTTCGCTCTTTTACTTTGGCTTCTAACTCTCGCTTGTCTTTCAGTAATTTCCGCTCACGAAAGCGAATGAATGAATAAGACCAGAATGAAACCGCCAAAACAGCAAAAACATAGAACCAAATTGTTTCCCAGAAAGGAGGGTTTATTACAAATTGAATTTTGGTTTCAACCGAACTTGAGAAATTATCGGAGTCAGATGCTTTCAATTTAAAGGAATAATGGCCCGGCGGTAATTTAGAATATATGACAGAGCGGTCTTCAGTCGAGATCCAGTCGCGATCATATCCTTCAAGCTGGTAAGAAAAATTCAGCGCGTTTGGGTTTTGATACCAAAAGCCTGTAAAGGCAATCCTGATATTGTTTTGGTCATAATTTAATTGTTCTGACGCTTTCAAATCGACCAGCCTGTCGTTTGTTTCAAATTGATCGATGAATGGAATCGGAAAATCTTGCTTTTTATTTCGATACTGGTAAAAGCTTATAACACCGTTGTTTGTTCCAATAGCTACCTGTCCTTTTTCGTCATTGGCAGTTGCATTGACGTTGGGCACTTTATTATGCATACCTACCCCTTCGCCGAAACAGTAGAATTTATTTTTCGTGCCATCCAGAATATCAATCCCCAAATCATGTATTGCCATTAGTTGACCATTGGAACCGGAAGAAAGACTATTGAAACTAACATTATGCATTCTGTTTTGTTTTTCGAATGGTTTGAAATTTTTTCCATCGAAAAGGAATAACCCGGCATCCTGTACATTTGCCCACACGTGATGCAGTGAATCTTCTGCAAACCCGTATACTACTTTTGAGGAAAGATTTTCTTTGAAATGATGCAGGCCGGAAGTGTCGAGCATGTCCACGCCATCACGGTCTGTAGCAAACCAAATCCTATTTTGACTGTCGGCAAAAACCTGGTATATGTAATCTGTTGCGAGCCCATCGCTAGTACTATAATTCTTAACCGAAAAATTATTGTCAATCCTTATTTCTGCTGCGCCACCCAAGGTAGCCAGCCAAATAGTCTTATTCTTTCCGGAGATATTCAACACGCTACCGTTGCGCAGCTCTTTGCTGAAGGTTTTAATTTCATTGTTACCAGGATTAATTCTGATGGCACCTTCACCATAAAATCCACACCATACAAAGCCCTCAGAATCTGTAAACAAACTAATTACTCTGCTATTCATAAATGCAGTTCCCGCCAAAGGCTTTGTCGAAACAATATCCCCTGTTATTTTATGGGCTCGCCGATATAGGCCTTGAGCAGTTGAGAACCAAAGATCTCCATCCTTACCAATTGTTACCGCGATCACATTCCTGTCGCCCTCTGGCTCGAAGAATTGAATCTGCCTACCCATGCTACGCTTCACTCCAGTTTGCGACCCTACCCAAATGCTTCCTTCATTATCATGAAAAAGAGAAGTTGCCGGATCTGTTGATTGAATTTTTGCCTGCACCACATTATTATTCATATCAATTGATGCCAACCCGCGCGCTGTGGCCACCCATATCCAGTCGTCAACAGACGAAAAGTCGGCGATGCTGCCAAAGTTCCATTTACCAGTTAACAACGGTTTAATTTTTGAACTCGATGTATCAAAGGCAAAGATCCCGGCGTCTTCTGTGGCCAGTAACATGGTGCCGGTTTGTCCCTTAGCAATCTTTTTAATGATATTGTCGGATAAGCCTTTTGAGTAATTGATGGTTTGTATTTCGGCAGCTTTTTTATTTCGTGAACAGATTGCTACACCGCCATCTGTGCCAGCCCAAATATTCCCTTTAGTGTCTTCTTCCAAATCGTAGACATAAAGATCCGGCATTCCATCCATATCGTCGAGGCGATAAAGTCGATCGTCGACATAATAATAAATCCCATCGTTGTAGGTTGAGAACCAAAGCACGCCTTCTTTGTCGAACAGGATATCTGAGATTTGTACCGATGGCGTGCCCTCAGCGGGTTCAAAAGGTTTGACTACATTTTTTTCAATGACAGTGATTTTGCCATTTTTAAAACCGGCCCAAATACGTCCAGAAGAATCTTGTGCTAGCGCCGTCACGTTCCTGTCGGGTAAATTGGCAGTAAAACCCTTGTAGTTGACGCCATCAAACTTAAACAGCCCCTTGTCGGTGCCGAACCAAATAAAACCTGTCTTATCCTGTAGAATTTTATTGACGGTTACAGGTTCATTTTTTTTTAACAGATGGTAGGATTGGAAAAGCGGTGATTGACAGAGCGCTGGGTACACCAAGAAAACAAGAAACAAACGACCACTAATTTTTGCTATTGCTCCAGCCACGTCCAAGAGAAAAGCTTGCGTTGAGATTTTACTGCGCATTTTTAAAATTTATGCCTCACATTCTAAATTGGGTTACTGATTCGTGCCATCTTGCACCATCGAAACACTCAGTTTTACAATGATTTCAGTAGCAATTTTTTCGGTAATCAGCTGCGGGACTTTTATGTCGTGGTCTGCCAGAGGCACTGTAAAATCAGAAACAATTTTCAAGGTGCCTTTTTCAATTTGTAGCCTTCCCGGAATAATGCGCGTCTGTTTTTTACCGTGTATCGTCAAGTTGCCTTTGGCACGTACATCGTAGATGCCATCTTGGGTGAAATCAATTGGTTCAATAATTTTACCAGCGAAAGTTGCCTCAAAGTATTTGTCTGTTTCCATGAAGTTCTCGTTGAAATGCTCACGCTGAAGACTGCTGTTAAATCCCTCAAACGATTTGATTTTTACGATAAATGCAAACTGCCCTGTCGCGGGATCAATGCGTCCATGGATTTTTTTTGAGGCAGCGTTGATCAATTCTAATTTGGCGTTGGAGGTAAAACTGATTTCTCCTTTGTCAATTGTAAATTTTTTCTGCGCCTGAGCTGAAAATCCAAAAAGGATGAAAAGGAAACAAGCGGTCTTCTTGTAGGGGATCATAATTTTAGATGGTTAACTTGTCATCGAAAGTGCTGATAATGATTTGCTGGAGTCTTGACTAACGTTATTGGTTCAGGATTTTGGGTTTGCGCGATCCAAAGACGCGAGATATATTAAAGCCCAGACGCACTTGGCCTTTAGTCCAGGATGATTCCGTATAAGGAATTACAACAACTTCATTAATCGCAGCAGAATTGGTTATAAAAACCTGAAAGACGTGTCCTCCGGTTTCAAGATCTAAACCAAGGCTGAGAGCATTATGATAAAGATCAAAATTGGAATATTTGTTCAAGCGGTAAATGTATTCGCCTGTTAAAGCCATTCGCTTTGTAATTTTATATCTACCAGAAAGCCCAACAGCGAACATGTCATTTTGATCTCCGGAGGTCACTGCCATATTATAATGGATATACAGCGGAGTTACTTGAAGGCTGAGTTTAGAATTGAATTTTCTCGCGATTATGACTTGAGCTAAGTAAGCTGCCCGGTTATTGAAACTTTGATATCTATCAATCCCCGTTATCGCCATATTGGGATCAATGTCTGAAATGACATTAATGCTGCCCATGAAAGTAAGCGTCATAGGTATGCTGTTGTCTGTTGTTTGTCGAACCCAATTGTATTTGGCAGAGGCATCATACATTTTATTGTACGACGACCTTCCTATGCCCAACGTCAAATGATCATTGACTCCATAATCAAAATGAAATTGAATAGTAGCCGGACCATCTAAGCCGCCGAAATTGTTGATGCCTCCTGAAAAATCTCCAAATCGATGAGCTATTCGAAATTCAAGAGTCCTGGCCCCAAGGGTTTCAACTGTGTGGAGATTGACAAGCCTCGTTCCTTTAAAAGTGCCGTAAACATATTCAGGCTCTTTTGGTAAGGTCTTGCTCAGTTCGGCCATAAGGTCATCCTGCCCCTTAAGAGGGACATTAATAAAACTGAGAGCGAAAAAAATACAACAAATTTTGCTGTGTGTCATTTGATATTTTAGCCAGTGAAAAATTGCTCTTGATTAGAAATAGAAATTACGCAACCCTTAGCCTGCCTTTTGTTTGCGCGACAAAGGTCTTGTACACTTATCACGAAAGGATAACGGAATAGTAATCTTTTAAGGAGAGTATCACGAAATGTTAACGTTTCATGAAGACGAATTTTCTCACCTAATCATAGCACAGGGGCATTCACAAACAAAAACTGTTATCGTTTCGTGATTTTTTCGTGATAGCTGAATAATAGGTTGCAGAATTATTATTGAATCAAAGTATTATGACAAACAAATCCAGCAAGACTGTATCACCCCCTTTAGTTGGTATATTATTTATCTTGTTTGAAACCGTCACCTTGACCATAGGGTGTAGTTCAACATACAGTGTAACCCCTGTCTCTGGTTATGAACAAATAAATCTGGTTGCAGATACGGCAGGGTACAACACTTCACGAATTGACATAAATCTTCTCAATGCATGGGGAATGGCAATAAGCCCAAGTGGCGCATTCTGGATTGCGGGTAACCATTCTGGTATGAGCATTATATATGACGGCACCGGTAAACAAGTACTCGCGCCAGTCAATATACCACTTGGAACAGCTCCACATGGCTCGTCTCCATCTGGAGTTATCTTCAACAGCACCACTGACTTTACAATTCCAGGTAATGGGTTGAGTTCATTTATTTTTTCAACAGAAGATGGAATT
>Ga0206968_10242_pt1 | contig 14296 bp, 12 predicted proteins | sample Alteio_BWOrgHeat_22_FD_153254 | JGI IMG/M metagenome (GOLD analysis project Ga0206968, IMG submission 153254) | Enriched cells from forest soil in Barre Woods Harvard Forest LTER site, Petersham, Massachusetts, United States -... | ecosystem: Environmental > Terrestrial > Soil > Temperate forest >... | reverse complement strand
ATCATAAGCAATTGTGATAGTAGGTGAATTAGTAGCACTGAATAACCAAGTATTAAGTATACCTACGTTATCACCTTTTACATCGATATAAAATATTTTATGTGAACCTGCTATACCGCTAACATTTGCAATTGAAACTGCTTTAGTTAATTTTGTCGCAAAATCAGGAGCTGGGTTAGGATCAGGTGTATTGTCTGGAGCTGGAGCTGGAGCTGGCGTAGGAGCTGGTTTTGTATCAGGAGCTGGAGTTGTTGGTGCAGGTGCTGGTGTAGGCTCAGGTTGAGCTTCACAAGTTGCATTTACACCAACTATTTTAAAAGCAGCGATAACATCAGCACTTGAATAACCTTTATCTTCTGCAGCAGTTTTAACACCACAAGCAGCTGTTTCAAATGTAGAATCTGCAGACCAGTATAATTGATTAGCAACTACAAAGACATTAAAAGCTTTTTTAAGATCCCAGTTTGGAGTGTGTGCTAAAATATAGAATGCTTTATTGAATATACCTGAGCTAGAATGTACTTCGTTTTCATCTGCATTATAATTTTTAGCATTATCTAAAGAAATACCATCACGAGTTGGATCATCAAAATAACGTATTGCTTTACCATGAGCACCTTTGATTACAGATTCACCAACCATATAGTCAGCTCTTTGATCTTCTGGTTTATTTATATTTAAGAAATATTCAGTAGCTTCGCCTGCTATATCAGAAAATGATTCATTGATGGCACCTGATTGGTCTCTATAAGTAAGACCTGAGTTTTGTTCAGTAAAACCATGACTTATTTCATGACCAACTATATCAGCAGCAACAAGCGGATATAGTTTTTTATTACCGTCACCAAATATCATTTCTTTACCATTAAAGAAAGCATTTCCAAAATTAACACCAGAGTGTACTTTCATTTTTATTTTAAATTTTAATGGAGCTATGTTGTACCAAGCTTTATATAAATCATACACAACGTTACCAAAATAATGTGCATCATTTACTGCTGAATAACCACCATTAACTTCTTGATCAGCATTGTCTGGGCAATTAAAGCTATATAAAACGCCGCCAGTATCAGCTTCAGATTTATCATATTTTTTATGATCAAGATCATATGTTGCTACATTTGGGCTATCCATTGAACAAGTATTGTTGCTTATATTTACTATTAATGAACCATAATCTTTACCATAAAAATATTTACCTACTTTCGCATTACCGCCAGGGCCAGTAGCTGCGCCAAATTCATTTGATAAACCTTCCCATTTTTCAAGAACTTCACCAGTAGTTGCATCTATTATAGCGTATGGTCTTCTAGGATTTTCATCATCAGCATAATAAAAATCAGTAACATAAACTATTTTAGCTACGTCATTATAATTTTTTATGAATAATTTTGTATTAAAATTTTCTACTTTTTGTGTATCAGTAACTTTACTAGTACTTATAGCAGTTTCTTTTGCTTGGAATTCACTTATATTAGTTTTAGTAGTTTGTATATCATCTTCTATATTTGCTAAAAAAGTACCTTTTAATTCTGGACCATTACCAAGCATGCCCATACCTACTTTTTTAACATCTTCTTTATTGCTAACAACTGTAGCATCCCAAACAGGTATATCTCTGAAAAATTGTGTATGTTTAAATCTTATTTTACCATTTTCTAATTCTATTCTTTTAGATGGTCTGAAAGTATATTGAGAATCTAAACCTTGGATAGATGGCTCTGCGGTTATACCAGCAAATGTTTTGTTGATACCTAGGGTCACTTTTTCTGCAGCGATGGCAATATTTGATAAAAGAAAAAAAGCACTGATGCTAATTAAAATTCTAAATTTGTTGTTAATGTTCATTTATCCCCCAGTAGCCTAATTATTAGAATATTTTATAGCATCAACTGGGCGTCCATTTAGTTAACTACTATATTTCTCCTTTGATATTATTATAGGAAGGTATAGGAAATAATCCAGTAGAATATGGGAAAAATACTATTGAAGTAGAGGTTTTTTTTATTTATCTATAGTTTTTCTACTATGCAATATGCAATTGCATAATCACTGTCATCAGATAAACTTATGTGAAAATTAAATTTTTGATCTATAAACTTTTTTTGTAGAGTATTATTTGCTAGTGAAGACAAAATAATTTTTGGTTGTCCATAAGTATTTTTTATAATACTAATCTGCGGTAAATATAAACCGTTTCGAAATCCTATTCCAATAGCTTTTACAAAGGCTTCTTTTACTGCCCAGCGTGTCGCAATAAATTTTATTTGTTTTTCTAAAAGTTTTATTTTATTAAACTGTGTCAGCTCTATAGGTGATAGAATTTTCTTATGGCATTTTTGGGGGTACTTCGAATATATAGTATTAAATCTTTTTATTGCTACTATATCTGTGCCGATGCCATGTATCATATATTTTTAGTTAGTTATAATTTTAGAGATGGGGATCGTGATCTAGTTAGTAATAATGGCATTGCAGATTGAATCTCAGTAGGAGTTTGGCTTAATCTTAAACTACGAGTTACGCCACTTAAATTTGCATTAGCTATTTTTATTGCATTACCACGTCGCCATACCGACTCCATAAGCTCTTGGGCAGTAGTTTCATAAGGAATTGGTGTATGCATATTATCACCAAGATTTCCTGCAAGATAAAATTCCCGTAATTTTTTATCATCAATTCTTATGGTATTTTTGATACCCTCTATAATTTTAAAGGCTGGAAATGGGTTGGGATTATATTTCTTTGCCGCGTTCTGTAAAGCTATAGCAAGAGTTTGAAAATCTAAAGGCTCATCGCCATCACCTGCAATACAAAAACGTCTTGGTTCTAAAGCATGATGATCAGCACGAAAACTAGCTACACAATATATTATTTTAGTTAAATTATTGATGTGAATAGGATTAATACCACCTTTTAAATCACGAGTATCGCCACCAAATAGTAGCAAATTGGCAATTACTGGTAGTATAGCTTCAGTATGTTGATGTGAACCACACACCTGCGGAACATATAAAAAGTCTATGTCTTTTACTCTTGATACCCAATATTTTTCTGCAGCTTGTTTAGATTTTACATATAACGTAGGTGGTGGACAAGCTAGAACCGTTGTTTCATCAATAGGATCAGGACCTGTAGTATTAAATACATATACTGAGCTTAAGAATACACAATGTAATTCATTTGCTAATTGATAATTCGCAATAGCATTAGCAAGAACTTGAGCTTCATTTATTTCTAAAAATTTTTTACAGGCATCAGAATCATCTGATTTAGGAGAGATTAATTTCGCGGCTGCGTGAATAAAAACATTATTCGGTTTTTTTGTTATTGGCTGTTCTGTTTTTGTTTCAGTTTTTTTCTCAGTTTTTGCCTCAAGTTCCTTAAATAATTCTTCCATATCATATGGATTGGTAATATCACAATCAATAAAATTTAGTTTTTCATGCAATTCAACTGGAATACGTTCTAATAATTCAGTCTTTTGAATTTGACGTTTTATGGCATCACTGGCAGTTTCACCTGCAGCTTTATGAAACAATGCATTTATCTTATTACAACCTGGACGTGCAGCAAAATCTTTTACAAGATGCCCCCCAATAAAACCGCCGGCACCAGATATAGTAACTCTCATTTATTAATTCTCTTTTAATTTAATCTTATACAAACAACTTTCTACTATGTAGTTCTTTATCACCAATGTAATATTTTATAATACTACGCAAAAGTTTTTTAGCAGCTATCAATGTTTCTTGATCCTGCCAGTCACGATGCATTATATTAATAATCAAATTACCACGCAAACTTAAAGGATTTAATTTATTTTGTATTTGCTCTGATGAATTTAAAATAAAAAAACCATTAGTAAAATCATAGCCATAATAATGCTTCGCATCAATATTATCAAACAATAAACCATAGCCTAAACAACTTAACAATTCTAATTCAAACTCCCGAATATCTTTTTCGTGATAATCAGCATTAATTTTGCTTAAAATATTTTCATATATTTCAAATACACCAGTATAAATAATACCTTTTGGGTTGCTGCACAGATAATAGATTAACTCGTTAATATAAAAACCAAAAGCTAATTGGTTTTTTTTAAAAACATATGGCTGATTAGCTAATTCCACAGTATTTAACGTAACTAAATCCGATTTGCCACGCCAATTAATTAATAATTTCCCAAATGGCTGTAACAAACCTCTTTTATTGTTTTTGCTTTGTGTTCTAATTCCCTTTGCAACTGCGGTAATAAAACCATACTCTTTAGTAAAAAAATCTATTAATAAACTTGTATCACGATAGCTTTTTGCGTGGATTAAATAAGCATTAACAAGATTATTCAAACGTATTAAACCCCAAACTCTTTAACGCACGCTCATTATCCGACCAGTTGGTTTTTACTTTTACCCATAATTGTAAAAAAACTTTTTTACCAAATATTTTTTCTAGATCAACTCGAGCGCTTCTACCAATTTCTTTTATTTTCTCGCCCTTATTACCAATGATAATAACTCTTTGACCATCACGCTCAACCCATATAATAGCCGCAATGTTAATTAAATCTAAATTACTTTTCGTTTTAGTAGTTTCAAATTTTTCTATCTGGATAGCAACGCTATATGGCACTTCAGCGCCTGATAGTCGTATTACTTTTTCGCGAACGACTTCTGCCGCCTGAGATTTAGCATTTTGATCGGTATCTTGACTTGGATCAAAGAAAAACTCGGAGTTATCTTTAACTTCTGGCAAATGATTAATTACTTTTTCTTCAAGTTTATCAAGACCTTTTTGTTTTGTTGCGCTGATATACAATACATCAGAAAAATTATATTTATCTTTAATATCATAAATGAACGGTAGAAACTCAGTTTTATCATCAACCAGATCGATTTTATTGACTATCAAGATAACCGGCGTATTTTTATTGTACTTAACATTATTTGCTTTAATGTTTTCTAAAACCCACTCATCATCAGATTGCCAATTCGTACCAGCAATAACAAATAAAATTAAATCTACATCTAGTAAAGCTTGGTTAACTGCTTTACCCATATATTTGTTTAAAATATTCTTTTGTTTTTTATATAAATTTTCATGCAACCCAGGGGTATCCACAAAAATAATTTGAGAAAAATCTGTTGTTTTAATTCCTAAAATTTGTTTTTGAGTCGTTTCTGGTTTGCCAGAGGTTATACTTATTTTTTTATCCAAAACAGCATTTAATATAGTAGATTTACCAACATTAGGTTTACCTATTAAAGCCACATAACCACAGTGATATTGAGTATTTTTTAAAGACATAAGAAGTTTAATAATTATTTAATTTTATTAGAAAGAATGATTTCCATAGCTTTGGTTGCTGCTATTTGTTCGGCTTTGCGACGTGTTTTACCGATTGCATCAGTAAAAATATTTAACTTTTTTAAGGTACAGCTAATTTTAAAAGTCATATCATGTGGAGTACCAGTTTGGGATTCTACTTTATATAACGGCAAATCATATTTCTTAGCTTGTAGCCATTCTTGCAATATAGTTTTTGGATCTTTTATACTAGTTACAATATCTAGATTCTCTAAACGATCTTTATACCATGAGATAAGAATTTCTTTACAATTATCAAAATTACTATCTAAATAAATAGCCGCTACAAGGGCTTCTATACAGTCTGATAATATAGACTGTCGTTGTAAGCCACCACTTTTAAGCTCACCATCACCCAATAAAATATATTTGCTGATTTCAAAATGACTTGCTATTTCTGATAATACATCACCATTAACTAGATGAGAACGAATTCTAGACATCTCGCCTTCGCTAGCTTTTGGAAATTTTAGATATAATTCTTGCGCTATAATAGCACCTAATAACGCATCACCTAAAAACTCAAAACGTTCATTATGTACTTCGCTATAGCTTCTATGTGTTAAAGCTTGAGTTAAAAGATTTTTATTTTTAAAGCAATAATTTATTTTTTGTTCTAAATATTTTGGCTGTTGGCGCATTATTAGATTAATCTTTGTTGGTTTTAAGCACGGCTAAAAAAGCTTCTTGAGGAATTTCAACACTGCCAACTTGCTTCATGCGTTTTTTCCCTTTCTTTTGCTTTTCTAATAATTTACGTTTACGGGTGATGTCACCGCCATAACATTTAGCAGTTACATTTTTCCGTAAAGCTTTGACAGTGGTGCGCGCGATAATATTGTTACCAACTGCAGCTTGAATCGCAACATCAAACATTTGTCGAGGTATAAGTTCACGCAATTTATCAGCAAGTTGTCGACCACGATATGCAGATTGCTCTTTGTGAGTGATTAATGCTAATGCATCCACTTTTTCACCATTGATTAATACATCTAATTTCTCAAGAGGCGCTGGACTAAATCTTTTAAAATGATAATCAAGTGAAGCATAGCCGCGACTAACTGATTTTAATCTATCAAAAAAGTCTAATACAACTTCGCTCATTGGAATTTCATAAACCAAAGATACTTGACGACCAACGTATTCCATTTTGGTTTGCACACCACGACGTTCAATACATAATGTAATCACCGTACCAAGATACTGTTGCGGTACTAAAATATTAACCTCTGCAATCGGCTCATGCATTTCTTCTATGAAATTACTTGCCGGTAACTTTGATGGATTATCGATTAGTAACTCTTCATCTTTTGTCGTAATAATTTTGTAAACTACAGTTGGGGCAGTTGTAATCAAATCTAAATCGTACTCGCGCTCAAGACGCTCTTGCACGATTTCCATATGCAATAAACCAAGAAATCCACATCTAAAGCCAAAGCCTAAAGCCGTAGAATTTTCTGGTTCAAAAAATAAAGAAGCATCATTAAGACTTAATTTATCTAAAGCGTCTCGAAAGCTTTCATAATCATCCGATGATACTGGGAACATACCAGCATATACTTGCGGTTTGATTTTTTTAAAACCAGGTAATGGTGCGGTTGCTGGATTTTTAGCTAAGGTTATAGTATCACCTACCGGTGCACCATTAATGTCTTTAATCCCAGCAACAACAAAACCAACTTGGCCAGTTAATAATTTATCAGTTAGTAAACGTTTTGGTGTAAAAACCCCTAAACTATCCGCTGGATAATTTCGGCCGGTAGACATAACCTGAATTTTATCGTTTTTGGTTAAAACACCATTTTTTACTCGTACTAAAGATACTACGCCTAAATAGCTATCAAACCAAGAATCTATAATAAGAGCTTGTAGCGGTGCATCAGGATCGCCTTTTGGTGCTGGAATTTTATGGATAATATCCTCTAACAAATCTTGAATACCAAAACCAGTTTTAGCACTTACCTGTCTTGCATCAGTGGCATCAATACCAATAATATCTTCGATTTCTTGCGATACAGCAATTGGATCAGCTTGCGGTAAATCAATTTTATTTAAAACTGGCACTACTTCAAGATTTTGTTCTATAGCTGTATAACAGTTAGCAACGGTTTGAGCTTCAACACCCTGGCCAGCATCTACGACTAATAATGCCCCTTCACATGCTGATAATGATCGTGATACTTCATAAGAAAAGTCTACGTGACCAGGAGTATCAATAAAGTTTAATTGATAGGGATTTCCGTCTTTGGCAGTATAGTTTAAGCTTACACTTTGCGCTTTAATTGTGATGCCGCGCTCTTTTTCTAAATCCATGGAATCAAGACATTGTTCCGACATCTCTCTTGAGGATAAGCCACCACAAAATTGAATTAATCTATCAGATAACGTAGATTTGCCGTGATCAATATGGGCAATAATTGAAAAATTTCTTATATTTTGCATTTTTTTGGTATTACGCGACGAGAATTAAACCAAAGCATACCATGTTATTTAGTTATTTTGAAGGCAAAATATTTCTTACCACCAGAATCGTTCTTCACTAAAATAGGTATCCATTTATCTTCAGGAAGACTCTTAATAATTTTATAATAATCTTTGGCATCGCTAATATCTTGCATATTAAGAGTTAAAATTACTATTCCTTCGCTTAACCCCAAATTACCAAAGATACCATCAGAATCTATTTTGCTAATTATAACTCCACCTTTTTCAGTACTAAATTTACTTCGCTCATCTTCATTAAGATCTCGAATTTTTAAGCCGATTCGATCATATTGGGTTTGTTCTGATTTATCAAAGCTGTCTTTATAGCCTTCGGCTTTTTGAATCTCATCACGTTCTAGCTGCCCAACAACTACCATAAAGTCGCTTTTTTTGCCATCCCTAAAAACATTTAACTTTATTTGCGTACCTGGTTTAGTATTACCGATAATTGCTGGCAATTGGGTAGCTTCTAAAATATTTACATCATTTAGTTTTAAGATAATATCGCCTACTTTTAAACCAGACTTTTGAGCAGGAGAATCCTCAACAATACTTGCCACTAAAGCTCCTGATGGTCTGTCTAAACCAAAAGATTTGGCAAGCTCGGTATTGACTTCTTGGGAAATAACCCCCATCCACCCATGTGATACATAACCAAAGTTTTTTATTTGCGTTACAACATTTACAACAACATTCGATGGTATAGCAAATGATAATCCTAAATAACCACCTGATTTACTCAAAATCTGCGAATTTATACCGACAACCGTACCATTCATATCAAATAATGGCCCACCAGAATTACCTGGATTAATAGCGGCATCCGTTTGAATAAACGGTACAAAACGTTCTTTTCCGATACTGCGGCCCTTGCCACTAACGATACCAGCAGTTGCTGAGTGACCAAAGCCAAACGGTGAACCAATTGCTATTACCCATTCACCAACCTTTAATTTATCAGAATCCCCCAAAGTAATATAAGGCAAATCATTGGCATTTATTTTAAGCAAAGCTAGATCAGTGCTTTTATCATAACCAACCACTTTTGCCGGAAACTCCCGTTTATCATCTAATTTTACTAAAATTTTATCGGAATTAGCTACAACATGCTGATTGGTAACCACATAGCCATCTTTTGAAACAATAACCCCAGACCCTAAAGATAATGATTCCTCATGATTTTGCGAATCGTCTTGATCCTCAAAAAATTTTTTAAACAATTCGCCTTGCGGAGTACCTTCTAGCTCTGGTGGTAGCTTTATAAGCTTTTTGAAATTAATAGCATTACGAGAAGTACTGATGTTAACTATTGCGGGAGTATTTTTTTCTATAATCGAAGTAAAATCCGGTAGAATGTTTGGTTTAGTAATAGTAGAAATTGCATTAGCTGAGTAACTTGCTTTTGCAAGGAATAAATTCACCAAAAAAATAATAAATAATTTTTGTGTTCGCATATTATTTACCAAGCCAAATTATATTAATCAAAATTTATCTTTAATATTATAACAACAATAGCTAATCAGCAAAAATTTGATACAATTGCCTAATATAAATATTTTCTTATATAAATTTACAATTATGAATAATGATATTTTTGATGATAAAGGTAATCGCAAAACGGATTTTATAGATGGCATTACTATAACCACAGTTATGTTACTTCTTATAGCTGGTATTATTTATTATCTATATACTATTTAGATAAATTCAAATAATTTGACTACATAATGCTATTAATCCGAAAGATATAATAATTCCTCCAGAAATTAAGTTTATTATTCGTAAATAATAAGAATTAATTTTTTTATGAATAATAAAAGCTATGAGACCACTTAAAAAAAACCACCATGACGCTGATCCTAATGTAATACCAGCGACTAAAAAAATAGCATTAAGATAATTAGCTTGACTGGTAATCCCTAATCCAGCAAATATAGCCACAAAAGCTAAAACCGTAGTCGGATTAGTGATAGTTAATAAAAAAGTAGTCCAACAAGCGTGCCATGCAGAGGGATCATAGCCTTTATCTGTACCTTCAGTCGGCTTGGTCAACATTAATTTAATTCCTAAAAAAATTAAAAAACAACCACCAAGTATCCGAATCCAATTTTGGTAAGTAATTAATAAACCTGCAATAGCAGTTAACCCAAAACATGCTACAAAACCGCCAGTACCATCCGCCAAGGCAGCACCTAAGCCACTCATTAGACCAATTTTAAAACCATTATGTAATGATCTTTGAATACAGATAATGCCAATAGGACCAACTGGGGCGGCCACAGCTAGTCCTATTATGAAACCTGTAATAAAAAGCTCTAACATAATTTATCCGTCAATGATTAAATTACAGGCAGTGTAAAATAAATTACTTTCCGCAATTAGCAATACAAACGTATTTTATATCACCACCACAACTTTTATAACAATCATTATACATATACTGGCAGCCACAATCATCAGTAGATGAACTAGTAGTCGTACTACCCGAGTATTTATTGTGTTTGCTTGCTTCTAAAGATTTTTGTACAGTACTAGCAATATCAGTAATCATTTTTCTGTTATGACAGTTATTGTTACAGATCCGCTTCTCAGTTAAACAAGATTGAACACACTGCATACCACTTTCAGTACTTGGTGGCGTATACCTGGCATCGTATTGTGCACAGCTAGATAACAGGGCTAATGTCAGGATTGAGAATATTCCAAAAACTAATTTTTTAATTGCGTTCATAATAGGTCCTATAAAGTTTATTTATACCTAAATATGATGACGTTTTATGATAAAAATGTCTATTATAAATTAGTGATGATGATGATGACTGCTACCATGGTAATAATTGTAATAGTAATTGTTAGATCTTACTGGTCTGTCAATAAAAACATAGGGCTCATCATAATAGCGATACTGATGTCTTAATACGCATGCTTCACCAGTGGTAGGATAACAGTAATACGCCTCGCCATATCGATTATAACAAGGATAATAGCATTCATCATACGGATTTACCCTAACTGCGTCACTTCCAACGCTTATGCTAAATGACGTTCTGGCAAATGCAGAAGAAAACGAAACACTAGTTAAGATAATACTGACTAGAATCAATGACTTAATCATAAACTTCCTCCAAAAAACTTTGTATAGTTAATTATAGCAAGTTTAATAGCTTATTAGTCATAGATTTATTTAATAACGATCATGCGAGAAATCATGATTAGGATCCCACGGACCAGAAGTTGGCACGCTATTTTTATTGATGGGTACAGCTTTTCCACCATCTTTTTCAGAACAATAATAAGGCTGACCATTGTAATTACAAATATAATAATACTTTGGATAACCTTCTTTAGTGGTTGATTTTCCATCATCTATCACCACACGACCATTATCGACGTCAAGACCATGGATTTCGCTGTCAGTTACAGAGTAATTAGCGTTGGTAACTAGCGGATATATAAAAGCTAAACCAATAAAATATAAATATTTCATATCTCACCTCTTATAATTTCATTATAATACCAAAGCGGGTTGGTGAGTATTTATATTTACAAATTTACAGGTTAGTGGATAATATAAAGCTAATTTAATTTTATAATTATTTTCGGCCATTAATTTATTAAAGTAATTAGCAACCAAATAACCATAATGCTGTAATTGCTGATTATAATTATCATCCTCATCACCGAGCTTATAATCAACAACCCAAATGATATTATTGTCTATAAAAATACGATCTATAATAGCTTTTTTTAAGTCGCCTTTTGAATAATAATAAAATTCTTTTTCAGCATAGCTAATAGCATGATTTGTTGATAGCCCTAAGATCCAAGATCCTATTTTATCATTACATACATTATTAACAGCTAATAACACAGCATCAATAGCTTGATTAATATTATTTAAGCCAATGCCCTGTGATAATAAACAATTACGCCAAGTATCTATTAAATCTGAATTAATTTTATTGAAATCTAAGTATTTCATAGTTATGTTATACAATAATTTATGAACAAAAATTCCAATAATGCGTTGGCTATCGTCGCTTAAAAGATATTCCGTTGGGTTATTATTATCAATGGCAAGATTAACTAATAAATTATCTGGCACAGCATATTGTTCGTAATCAATATATCTTAAAATTTTAGATTGATTAATTTCCGACTTATTAATATTCAATTTATTAATTTCTAATACTATCTCATCTTCATCTAAATAGTTTATAACCTTCGCCAATAAGCTATTACTGGCGACTTTTATTTTTTCTAAATTATATTCGACTGCTTCTAGATCAGTTGTTGCTGTAAAGATGCAACTACATTTTGCTCTAGTGACTGCCACATAAAATAATCGGGCTAATTCATAGTGTTCTTTTTGCTGTTCAATATATCTTAGAGCAGTATAAAAATCTCCCTGATGATGATCGTCAATATGATACGGTGCTAACAAAATACCATTGTAGTCATGGGAGTGATATTGTTGCCAGGCCAGCATTTGATGTTCATTTACTTTTGCCGCTTGGTCTAAATATGGCAATATAACATAATCAAATTGTAAACCTTTAGATTTATGTATAGTCATAATATCTATAATATAATTAGCCTTCGAATTAACATCCGTTTGATTATTGGAATAAAGCTTATTAATATTATCCAACAATATTTGTGTATCAGCTATATAATTAGATTCTTCTAATTTAAATAATAAATCAAAATATTGTTTAGCATCTGACAATTCCTCTTGGGTATTATAAATCAACTTGCCGCCCAAAGCATCCCACGCTTGTTCTATTATTTTATAAAAATTAATTTTATATAAATTATGAAAAATATATTTAAAAACCAATTTTATATTATTTAATTTAGATTTGATTTTTGAATTTGTAAAAATAAAATTATTTAGATCAATATCATCAATAATTTGATATATAGTCTTATCTTCATTGCCAGTATGTAACAAATATAATTCTTCTAAAGTAAGACCACAGCATGGCGAGCGCAATATACTATACCATGCTACCCTATCAGTTAAATCTAATACTGCTTTGGTTAAAGATAATAAATCTTGAATAATCATCCTATTAGATAATAATTCTATATCTATGGCGTTAATTTTAATATTATTTTGTTTTAATAATAAAATTAAATCCATAACGCGACTGCGGTTACGTATTAAAATAGCTATTTTAAGAGGAGCTTTACTATTACCAGTAGTATTATAAATAATTTTTTTTATATTATTTAATATATAATCATTTTCTGAGTTTATATTATTAAATATATATAATTTTGGGGATAAATTTGGATTTAAATCTTTAGTCGCTTGTGATGAACTATAGGATATAGCCCCAAATAGACTGTTAGATTCAGCTGGTAAAATATTTTTAAATTTATTATTTACCCAATCAACAATTTGCTTATCAGATCTGAAATTATTAGTAAGCAAAAGATACTCAAATTTAATATCTGCAATACCATTGTCTTTAGCCTGAATAAATAAGCTAACATCCGCTTGTCTAAATCTATAAATACTTTGCATCGGATCGCCAACCAAAAATAATGTTCGACCATCATCTTGCTGCCAATCATGAATTAATTTTTCTATTAGACAATACTGACTGTAAGAAGTATCCTGAAATTCATCTACTAATATATGATTGATTTTATAATCAAACCACAGACTGATATCATTGCCACTGTCAAGAGCATATAAGGCACCTTGAGTAACACCTTGAAAGTCTATTATATTATTGTTTTTAAAAATTAAGCGTAATTCTGCTTCTAGTAATACTAAAATATTTGCTAAGGTTTCTAATAATTGCCAATTTTCACTGCTATAAGCAAACAAAGGTAACTTTTTTAATAAAGCAAAATTATCAAGCAACTGCTTAGTATGAGTATTTAATTGCAAGTCATTTATGATATTTAATAAAATATCTTTAGGTTTGGATTTTGGTAAAAACCCTAAGCGTTTATCAATGGTCTTGCGAAAACTTGGTTTATCATCTTGGGTGAATAATAACACAGCTACAGCATGCCAAAATGAGATCTGATCTGCTTCATAATTTAGAATTAAATTTTGACTATAATTAAAGCTATCTGATAATAATAAATTGCTTTTAGCAGATTCTAAAAGATTTTTTAATTCTGATTTGATATCTAATGCTATTAGTAGCTCTAATTTATTTATTACATCTGCTAAGAGCCTATTGAAACCTTGATTAGAATTATTATCCATATTAGCCAAATATGGCAGCCATTGATCTCTTTTATATAACATTGTTAATAAAAAAGTTTGTAATTTTTTGTAATCAGCACCAAAATGATTAAATACTAATTTAAAGTTCTCTACCCATGATTCGCTGATATGATTATCAATGTTATTATTGATTAATTTAAAAAGTTCATAAACTGCCTGTTTATAATAAATTTTAGGCTCATCGCAGAT
>Ga0206968_10240_pt1 | contig 14393 bp, 13 predicted proteins | sample Alteio_BWOrgHeat_22_FD_153254 | JGI IMG/M metagenome (GOLD analysis project Ga0206968, IMG submission 153254) | Enriched cells from forest soil in Barre Woods Harvard Forest LTER site, Petersham, Massachusetts, United States -... | ecosystem: Environmental > Terrestrial > Soil > Temperate forest >... | reverse complement strand
CAAAAGCCATTTGCGCATTCGCGGGACAATTGGAAGGATCAATGGGAGTGGGGGGAGAGTTCAATGGCAATGGAGCGTAACACGCCGGTGGAACAAAGGAAGCTATGTAAAGTTCGATCGTGTCGTCGGCCTGAAGTCCCGAATTTATGACCAGGACTGCTTGCGTTCCGTCCACGTTGCTGCTCGTATCGTCAAGATATGGCGCTGCACATGAGGCCAACGAGTTAGGATCTGACTCTGGCGTGCTGCATGCAGCGATACTGGTTCGGTCGTCATCGACGATCCCATAATCAACCTCGGCCCCAAGGTTGCTGTCGACAAACATTCCGGGAATCGTCAATTTCAGGGGCCCTGTGGTTGTCCTCAGAACACGCACAATATAGAAATAAATAAAGTTCGGCGAGGAGTTCGGCGTATTCTTGGGATCACCATTCCAACCGCATGGGAGGGATGACGCATTGGAGGCACACTTGCCAAAAGATGTGATTCTCGCCAACGCTCCATTCGAGTCAGAAACCTTAACTGCGGACGGACCAAAGAAGGTGTCGTTATCAAAGCCGTAGTTTCCCTTAGCAACGTCGTGTCTGTGAGCGGCCAGTGCGGGAAGGGACCCGAAGAGCGTGAGCATCGATAACAGGAAAACCGCGCGTCCACTCGAGAGCATGGCTGGGGGCTCCAGTCGAACACAAAAGGTTGCACGACTGTATACTGGAATGCGTCAGCGGGCAAGTTATATTGCTGGTATAACCATTTAGTGAATGGAATGAATTCGGCTGATGGTACGCGTCCCACAAGCAAGAGCCTTCCCGGCTTCTCTACCCCGGGTAGTACTTGCGTTTGCTGTTTATAATTTGAGGGCAATCAGCTCATAGGCCTCGAATTCTCCTTCGTGTTTCGTATCGATTTTTGTCGGGAGGACATCCGCCAGGTTCCAAACGCTCTGAAAGAGCTGTGGGCTGAGCAGAATTTGCCCTCCCCGGGCCCCCGCGCAATACCGCGCCGTGCGATTCACGGCGTCTCCAATCACGGTAAACTCCATGCGATCCGTCGTGCCGATGAATCCGTGGAAAACTTCTCCGCAATGGAGCCCGATCCCGATCTCGCAGGTAACCAGGTCACGCGCGCCACGCGCTTTATTCTTCTGGCGCATGGCTTCCTGCATGGCCATCGCCGCTCGCAGAGCCTTCTCGTGCTGAGCGGCGTCGCGTTCCGGGCTTCCAAAGACCGCGAGAATGCCGTCGCCTAGAAATTTGTCGATGGTCCCGTCAAATCGAAAGATGGCGTCCACCAGGCCGGAAAAATAATCGTTCAGCAAGTCGACGATTTGATCGGTAGATAACTTCTCGCTGGTTTTAGTAAATCCTCGGACGTCCGAACAGAGGATTGTTACCTCGGATTTCTCTCCTCCCAGTCGCAGTGCGCCGCGCGAAGCCTTGTCCAGCAGAGCGCCACGCACGCGGGGAGAAAAATTCGTCAGCATGCGCTCGAGTAATTCGTTTTTCCTGCGCAAGTCGTTCTGCAGGCGTGCGTTCGCCAGAGCCATCGCCGCGTGATGCGCCAGCGCGACGATCAACTTCAGATCCTCGCGATTCAACTCCGCTTTGGAATCGCCGCTACTCACCGCAAAAACTCCCAGTGTCTCTTTTTGCCAGATCAGCGGCGCATAAATGCCCGAATGAACTCCGTATCGGTACAGGCTAGCCGTCGGGGTTTGCTGGCCGCGAATCCATATGCATGCGCTCTTCGAGTCCATTACGTTTTTGGCCAGCGTTGCGCTCACTTTTGGTCCGCCTATCGGTACATGCGCCAGCAGGAGGAGTTCGTTTGTTTCTCGGTCGCGGACAAGGAGTGCTGCATGTGACGCGGCAGGAATAACGAGTTGAATTTTTTGCAGTGTTTCCTGGAGCACCTCCCCAACTGGACGTCCACTCCCAAACAGTAGCGGCAGTTCGTGCAGTAGCGCAGTCCGTCGGCTATCGAGCGCGATTTGGCCGCCGAGCGGATACGGCGAGCGAGAAGCATCCAGGCTCTCAGCGATCTCCACTACAGGAAATTCTCGTCCCGCTTCATTTACTAACGCACCCGCTTGCTTCGACAACTCCACTTTCCTTAAGAGAACCGAATGCAAATCAGCAGGACGCTTCCCGAGTTGACTGAATGCCGAATCGATCTTGTCATCAGGCTCCGAAAGGATCGCCGCACCCAGATGGACCAATCGCATTCCGGCCGATCCGGGGTTCTCTGCGAGCGTTTCTGCCCTGGCAAAGGCCTGTTGGCTCGCCGTCGATCGCCGAATTTTTCCAGTACTGGAGGCCTCGTGCTCCCCAGCATTCCCGGTCTCCGCGGTTCGAAGGGCGCGCCGTAATGAGCGGCCGTCTATCTTGGCTTCCAACGCAGCATCTGCCCATTCATCAACTTCGCGCTGGATTTCGGCGCGACGCAAGTCCGCTCCCGAACCTTGCTGCTCGTTTGTCAGGTTGAGAAATTTCTCGACGCTGCAGATGCCGATAAGCAGGTGATTCGGCTCGATCTCGGCTGAGCCCAGATGCATCGCTTCATCGGCCGCGGCCTGCCAGGCCAGTTCGGTTGCAGGTGACAACTTCATCATGTTTCCGGGGTTCCTTGGCCCTACCCAAAGGCGACTAGCATTCTATATGTTGACGGTGCTGGCAAAAACGTAAACTTTACGATCACGTCGCCAGGCCCGCGTAGAATCTGGCTTCTTCCTGTGTCATACTCGCGTGGAAATCTACATTCGAGTCGAGCGTTGATCAAGCCTGAAGACAGTAATCTGCCTGATCTTGATTCCAAAGCACGTTCCGTGCGGGCAGATAGCTCTTTGCCTAACCCGCCGCCGTCAGCGAACGTGAAATGGAACGAACTACGAACCGCGCAGGCGAACATCTTCCCCGACGGCAAGATCCTCGAATCGCGATTCCGCATCCTGCACATTCTCGGCCGCGGCGGAATGGGAGAAGTGTACGAGGCTGAGGATCTCGTACTGAAGAACAATGTCGCCCTAAAGACTTTATTGCCCCAGATCGCCGCTGACGAACGTTCCCGACGTGATTTCCTGCACGAGGTAAGGCTCGCCCGCGAAGTTACACATCCAAACGTTTGCCGTATTTTCGACGTGTTCGGTGACGCGCTTTCTTCAGGGGGTGAGAGCGCAATCGATGCGGGCTCCCTCTTCATGACCATGGAATTGCTCCACGGCCAGACGCTCACCCAGTTCCTTGAGGAACCATCGGAAGATATTGCCTCCACGCAACCGGCATCGGAGCGGAAGAAGAGGCGCTTAATTCCCGAGGAAGCGTTACCGCTGGTTTCGCAAATGGTTGCCGCGCTCGACGCGGCACACAAACAAAGCATCGTTCACCGCGATTTCAAATCCAGCAACGTATTCCTGGCGTCTCGGCCGGGCATCGCGCAGCCCCGCCTGGTCGTCACGGATTTTGGATTAGCCCGCCCTGTGGATTCCGGCGGCCCGGGAGTCAATTCCTTTACCGGTGGCAATGATTTTGTTGGCACTCCCTTGTATATGGCTCCTGAGCAAGTCGAAGGCGGGGAGATCACTCCTGCAACAGATGTGTACGCGCTTGGCGTGGTGTTGTACGAAATGATCACGGGAACTTGGCCCTTCGTAGGCAAGAACCCTCGTGAAACAGCCAATATGAGGCTAAAGATCAGGCCGGTTCCGCCAAAGCAGTTGGTGCCTTCTCTTGATGATCGGTGGAATGAGGTCATCTTAAGGTGCCTCGAGCGCGAGCAGGGCGATCGATTCCAGTCCGCCGCTGAGGTCCTTGAAGCGCTCACTGGAGGCATTGCGCTGCCCCACCGCCGCACCCGTGAGGAGCGCGAACGGTTACGCAAGTTACTCCAAGCGGGTATTGCCGTGATCGCTCTCGTTGCTGCTGTCGCCGCCGTGCATCGATTCTGGCCAGTGAGCCCCCCGAGGGAGCCCAAGTCCATTGCCGTCGTACGCTTCCAGAACCTTTCGCAGATTGCCGAAAAGAATTGGATTGGGCCTTCATTAGAGGAATCGTTGACGCGGGATCTCGCCGCCAGTGAAGGTCTGCGTGTTACCCCGTCCGCTGATGTGGCGCGCGCACGGCAAGAGTTGGATATCCCCTCCGTGGGCGCAATCGATGAAACAACCGCTAGTAGAATTACGAACGATCTCGGTGTCCATCTCCTGGTTCTTGGAGACTATGAGACATCTGGCCAGGCCAGCGATGCGCAAATTCGTGTCACTTTGAGCGTCCTCGATACTTCCGGAGGCGCGGAGCCCGCCACGATCACTGAGACCGGCCACGAGAGCGATATCTTCGGCCTCTCGGATCGTATCGCCCGCGACCTGCGCATTGGCCTCAAGGTTGCCGAAATCACTTCCGCTTCGCGAGTACAATTGAATGCTGCGGTGCCCAACAACCTGGCCAGTCCCGCTTACTACTATGGGTTGCAAAAGTTGGGGGAGTTTGACCCGCTCTCAGCGCGCGATTTTCTTGAGGACGCCGTTAAAAACAATCCCGATTCCCCTCTTCCGCACCTCGCCCTCTCGCAAGCTTGGGAAATTCTTGGATACGACCAGAAGGCCCTCGATGAGGCAAACCTTGGGCAGCACACTTCGAAAAAACTCTCGGTGCCGGAACAAAGGGCAATCGAGTGCCGCGTCCTCGAACTCGAACGAAGCAATTGGGATGATGCCATTGACAAGTGCCGCGGAGTCTGGGAAACCCGCAAGAGATTGGACGATGGCTTGCGCCTGGCTGCGGTCCAATTTTCAGCCGCACGTTCAAAAGACGCGGTCGAAACCCTCGCTGCCCTGCGAAAGGAACTGCCTCCCCCTGATAACTCAGACCCGAGGATTGATATTTTAGAAGCTCAGAACCACGAGGCACTCACTCAATACGCCGAAATGGAATCTGCCGCGGGCGCCGCCGCTGCCAAGGCCGAAAAGAAAGGTGCGCGTCTATTGCAGGGCCAAGCTTTGCTTTGGACTTGCATAGCGAAACACAACCTCGATAAGTTGCAGGATGCACTCAAGGACTGCACGTTGGGCAACGACCTCTTCGCGACAATCGGCGACAAGATCGGCCAGGCTCGCACGCTTACAAACATCGCTCACATTTTGAGCAAGCTGGGAGATGCCAAGGGCGCCGCCGCCAAGTACGCGGAGGCGCTTGAACTTGCCAAAAACGTTGGCAGCATGCGGGATCGATGCGATGCCCTGCTGAATTACGGCGATGCGCTTTACGCTGGGGGTAGGTTGGACGAAGCCATTGGGAAATACAAGGAGAGTCTTCAAATCGCCGAGGAAAGCGGCAATCGTGGCTGTCAAGCCCACGCGACGGAGAATCTTGGTTCCATTGCCATGGATAGACGAGAATTCGGCTTGGCGAAAAAGAACTTCGACCAGTCGCTGAAGCTTTATTCCGACCTGAATATGAGCGCCGATTTGGCGCGCTTGCAGAGTAACCTTGGCGATCTTCTGTGGGAGCAGGGTGATCCGGCAGGAGCTCGCAACCTACTCGAAGACGCGGCTAAACGCCGACGTGAACTCGGATTGCGCGATGGCCTCGGATTCACTCTAATTTACCTCGGCAACGTCTTGCTCGCTCAAGACGAACCCAAAGCTGCTCTCGACTCTTACAATGAAGCCGTTGGCATCAAACGCGAACTTCATGAAGACGATGAGGCGACGGGCACACAAATTTATATCGCGCAAGCTCTCATAGAGTTGGGAAAGGCGGCGGATGCCGAGCAATCGGCCAGGACGCTTGCGACCTGGTGCGCGGGCAAGCGCGACGCTGACAACGAAGTCTTCGCGCGTGACGTTCTCGTTCGCTCACCTCTTGCTCAACCAACCAAGAACGACCAGGCCGAAAGCGAGGCGAAAGCCCTGCAAGCCGTCCTTCCAAAAGCAACCGAGGCGCAGTTACTTCTGTCCGCCCGAATTACGATCGCTCAGGCTCTCGCTACGCAGCGCGCCTTCCCGCTCGCCATCGCCGACCTTCGCGCTATTGCGTCCGAGGCGCATCAACGCTCTTTTGTCATGCAGGAGCTCCGCGCGAATCTGGCTATAGCCGAATCCGAAAAACTGCAAGGCACCCACATGGATTCCTCCTCGGTGAATGCCCTGGCCCAAACGGCAAAGTCCAAGGGCTACCTGCTCCTGGCCCGAAAAGCTTCTGCTCTAGTTGCCGCGCGATGAAGATCCTTGATTGAAACGAAGCGCAATAAATTTGATTCGCTTGCACGGCCCGTAACCTCGAACGGTGCATGAAAGCGTAGAATGCTTCCCGGACGTTGACATGCTAAATAAGGAATAGTAACGTCTCGAATCTGGAATTCTCATCCACTCCGATGAGGGTATCCCCCATGACTACTAAACAAGCCGTGAAACGGGTCTCTGTGCCTTCCGCGACGGTTGAAAAACAACCTTTCGATGCCTTGGCGGGGCCGGATAAAACCGTAGATACAATTCCTGCAAAGAAAAAAGCTGTCGAGGATCTATCCAAACTGGTCGTAGAAGAGGCTGCTGTGCTGGCCCATGGCGCTTCTGTCCACCTGTGGAAATTAATTGGCGGAGAGCCGACGAGTTGGGAGAAAACCGGGAGACCGCCCAGAGCAGATAAGCCCACGGTCGAAGCGTCCGTTTCGAGGCGAGGCGTCGAAGGAAGCAGCTCTCAATGGTCTTCCACTTTGAAAACAAACGGCGAGGTTTTCGGTGTCTTAGAAGTGTTCGGCACAACCAGTTTGAGCGAGGAGGTGCGGGATTCTCTGGAACAGTTTGCAACCATCGCCGAGTCTGCGTTGAATCACGTGAACCAACTACAGGCATTGCAAGAACTCTCCGCGATTCTAGAAGCCACCAAACTCCTTAACTCCACGCTCGACCTCTCCGGGCTGATCAAAATCGTCCTTCAACTCGCGACACTGACCTGACCGGGGGTTTTTGTACCAGGTGAAATGAGAGAGAATTCACCTGGAGGAAGACCGGTCATGCCCATGAAGAGATACAAGCCGGAACAGATCGTGAATTTGCTGCGGCAGATTGAAGTGGAGATTGCGAACGGGAAAACCACACCGCAAGCCTGCAAGGAAGCTGAGATCGCTCAGCAGACGTACTACCGCTGGAGAAAAGAATTCGGCGGCCTAAAGTTGGATCAAGCGAAACGATTGAAGGAACTGGAGCGGGAGAATGTGAAGCTGAAGCGGTTGGTGGCGGAGTTGTCGCTGGAGAAGCAAATTCTGAAGGACGTGGCCGGGGGAAACTTCTAAGCCCTGAGCGGCGGCGTGGCGCGGTCAGGCATGCTTGCGAGAACTATCGGGTCACGGAGCGGCATGCCTGCCGGCTGCTGGGGCAGTGGAGAGGGACACAACGCTACAAAGGGATCGCTCGGGCAGATGAGGATGCGTTGACGCAGGCGATCATTGCGCTGGCCAGTGAGTATGGACGCTATGGCTACCGGAGGATCACGGTGAAGTTACGGGATGCGGGCTGGCACGTGGGAACGGATCGAGTGCAGCGGATCTGGCGGAGGGAGGGGCTGAAAGTGCCGCAGAAACAGAGGGCACGAGGGCGATTATGGCTGAACGATGGATCGTGTGTGCGGCTGCGGCCCGAGCGTGCCAACCAGGTGTGGAGCTACGACTTCGTGAGTGCCATGACCCACGATGGAAGGACGCTGCGGCTGTTGGTGCTGATCGACGAATACACGCGGGAATGCCTGGCGATCCGCGTGGCCCGAAGACTGGGAAGCAACGAAGTGATCGAGACGCTGGCGGAGGTAATGCTGTGGCGCGGAATTCCCGAACACATTCGGTCGGACAACGGGCCGGAGTTCGTAGCCAAGGAACTGCGGAAGTGGCTGAGCCATGTGGGGACGGGCCCGTTGTACATCGAACCGGGCAGTCCGTGGGAGAACGGGTACTGCGAAAGTTTTAACGGGAAGCTGCGGGACGAGTGCCTGAACGGAGAGATTTTTTATTCGATGAGGGAAGCGCAGGTCGTGATCGAGAAGTGGCGCGTGGAGTACAACACCCGGCGGCCCCACTCGGCGCTGGGCTATAGACCGCCGGCGCCGGCGTCGTTCGCGCCGCGAATGGCGGCTCTCCGGTCGCCTTCGGCTCCCTACGATCCGCCATTCGCAAACCCCCTTCCGTCGGAGGTTGTGCTATAAACTCTCTCAATCACCTGGTACAAAAACTCCATCAGGTCACTCCTGTTCCGAGTTAATCCTCGGGAACCAGGCGAGTGCGTAGTAGACGTTAGAGGTCATGTAGGCGTTGAGGGCCGGACGCCGCTGTCCGGTCTCGAGAAGTGTGTCGCCGCGGCCTTCGTAGTACTTGCCGAGGACGCTCCACTCATAGACCCACCCACCGGGGGCGTCGCCTTCTTGCCTCACGATCCGCTGAAGCGTTTGCCGGATGATATTTTCATCGCCCCCGAGGTACGTATACGCTCGAATGCGGCGCTCCTCAAGTAACACCTTCCCGTCTTTGAAGTTCGGGCTCTTGTCTGTCGTCTGGAACGCCGGCAGGGCCGGTGCCTGGGCGAAGCTGGCCGAGACAGTTAGGAGTGAGAACAATGGCACGGCCAGACCGATCACCATTGACCCGCAAAGTGCCCGCGTAATGGTCTTCCTGAGACGAGGCATGAGGATAAGACTGATCCTTTCTTTAGCCAGTTGAGGCGATCGGCGGAGTATGGCACCCGGTGCGCCGCGACTTGCACAAGCTAAGGTAGAAGTAATCCTAAGTCAACAAATCCATTCGATCTCACCAGAAGTAGGATGCCACTCTCGTAGCATAGTGAGAAACAAGCATTCAGATACTAGATTCCTCAGGCGAGAGACCGAGAACTATCTAACAGATTTCAACTTCTAGCGGACCACTTCGTGGTTGCAGTCGATTCCCTCTGATGGAAACGGCATCACTACGGTCAATTCTCATTGCCCACTTAATTCGCATCGGCGAGTTCCTTCTAGATACGTCAAAACTTGCCGAATTTCACTTCGAATCGTTCTCCGTGTCAGATTTAGTGCTGTTCGGTGCTTGTCCATGGACCCAGGACGAGTCGATGATGGACTTTTTAAAGGCGGTGTTGTCGTCTTGAATACAAAAGGCTTCCACAAGCTCCCAATCCGGATGCCAGGCTAACTTCACGGGCCCTGCCGTCCAAGGTTTGGTATACGCCTTGGAATCTGAGGCCGTCAGATTCAGCTCCAAGGTGTCGAGATTCGGGCGCGTGTAGCGCTCCACTAAACGCACGACCTCGCTGTGGGGCATGCCGTTGATTACAGTCTGATCGCTGAATCCGACGGTCTCGACGACAAGAGTGTCGCCTTCCCAACGACCGACGGAATTCCCGAAGTATGAGGGATCCGGGTCATTAGGAAGGGCTCGCCCATCCATCCAGATTTCACGGAAAGTGTGCGCATATTCGAAGAACATAAAGATTCTTTGCGGGGTCTGCACGATCTCAATGGGCTTCTGCTTGGTAATGAAATCGGTCAAGCTGATTTGACTGCAGCTGATATCCTGGTCCCTGCCCAGCGCCGTAGCGCCGCCTGCATGGCCTTCGGGCAAATCCTTTCGAAGGGCCATGGGTTCGGCGTTCAGTTTCGCCAATGCCCAGGGCTGTAGGAAACTGTTGGGTGCCTCGTGAATAGGCGAAAACCTGAAATTTTCACTCACCATCCAGACCCCGGAGAGATCGTGGGGCGGTACCGAACCCTCATGGTGTTTGCCTGAATAGATGGCTTCATTAGCGCTCTTCGCGTCGGTCGGAGCAGGAGCCTGCGCGAAAATAGCGAGCGAGCAGCAGAGCACGGCCACCAGCGCAAAAATTGAACTCAGGAATCGATGACGCATTCGGAAACTCCTTACCGCTTTCGTAGAACGTGCACAAATCCAACAATCCAAACTCTTTATGGCGCCCGAGGATCGATCAGGACCGGTCGACCGTCAGCGAATACTACCCTCTGGAAAAGACCGAATTTCGTGCCGTTCTTGGCGGGGTGAAGATAAACAGTCACCTCGTCACCCACTTTCACTGAGTCATGATGCCAGCCGGATCTAGTGAGCATTCCGGGACTTGTTAGTTCGACGACCCAGTGTTCGACTCTGCCATTTTCAGTCTTCGCGTCCCATTCGAGCGATGCGTGCGGATTCACCCAGTCAAATCTCGTTACGGTTCCTTTCAACGTCAATGTCTTGGCGAAGTCATATGCCGTCGTGCCATGGTGCGCTAGGGTCGGAATGGGACCCAATAGAAAACCGTATGCAATAGCGAGAGCGAATATTAGCAAACCTTTCATTCGGCGCCTCGCGAGCGAGAATTGCGCGTTAAGGACGAAATATTAAGCGGAGAATATTAGTTCAAATCATTGGTGTCAAAGGAATTCGTTAATCGGTGGTGTCCCGTTTGACGAGTCCCGCTTGCTGTCGCGTAATCACCAACACTCCTTCGAGTCAATCGGGTCTTTGATCACTGCTCCACTGAATCTAAAGGGCTGGCGGATAGGTCGCCGGCGAAGATGCACAGACGAAACCCACGCTTACACGGTTGCACACCTGCACTGAATTCCAGACCTGCACCAAATTCGCAGAAGACCCAAATCTGATTGTCAAACGGACTTGGATTAAGGAAGAAGGGCCGACTATTTCCGTGGGACGTGGATCGAGATGGGAAGGACTTTCACGTAGTTTGTAAAATCCGGATCAGTCGCAAAGATTGCCCACTCACGGTTGATCGCTACTGCACAAAGAAGGATGTCCACGATCGAAACTACAATTCCCTTTCCCCTGCACCGATTGCCAACCTTGGCAGCCTCTTCGTGATCCGGAGTCTCGATAGGTTCGTCTGGAAAGGAGCGAAGGTGGAGACGAACCTTTTCAAAGTGCTCCGCTGTCTTTATTCCCGAAAGAAGCTCTTGCCGAACCAAACCAATCAGTCGCGCTCTTCCCTCTCGAACGAGTTCGGACAGTTCCGCAACGATAAATTTCTCTGTGGCATTTAGGTTTTCGCTCTTCCGCCGAAGTGCGAGGGACCAAACCGACGTGTCTACCAGGACATTCATACACGTTTCGCCTTACGCTCAGGTTTGTAATCGTAACCAGGCTCGTAGTCGATCGTTCCGAAAAGTGAAAGAATTTCCTGTTGCTTGCGTCCCTTGATGTATTCCTCCAATGCGGCGGTCACGGTTTCTCTCTTCGTCCGGTGCCCACCCACTTTCTGAGCCTCTTCCAATAGGCGATCATCAATTGCCAGATTCGTTGGCATTTCGCAGCTCCATGTGTGATATTATACACATTCTGATGTGTAAACGCCAGAGCAAAATAGCCTGCGTCACGCCGCGAGAATCTTGCGTGCCCAGCATCGGATGATGAAGCCACCAACTCTGCCCTATGTGGACACAGAGCCGGCACAGGAACGGAGTAGCTGATTCTCTGCCCTTGGGATCGGCAGATCTTAATTTCCACCTGGGGCGGCAGCGGCTGCCCTTGCGCAGCGGTCCGCTGTGAGTTAAATCCTCCTACCGTCACAACGATTGCTCCCCGTCCCCCTCAGGAGTCGTTGCACAATTTTGGGACACTTCGGGCTTTCACGGCGTGACTCAAAAGCCCTGGGCCGATGCAAAATCCCCCCAACAAGACAGTCCCGACAACCTGCGCAGTAGGTGTCATTTCAAATCCTCCTTAAAATCGGATTGCGCAGGGTCCTTGCGACATGTGGACGTGGACAGCACACCTCAAACACGGCCATTCGGTAATTGAAAAGGTTGAACTGGTACACGGAAAGCTGTGGACTTCGATTCGCTAGAACAGAGAAAATTTCTGATCTGAGCCCTAGTTCTGATTGATCCAAATTCTAAAATACGGCGCGGATCACCGGCGTCGCCAGCGCATTTTCAAACTCCATGGATACCTGACCACCCTTACGGACGTTGTTCACCAAGGCCGGTCGGAAACATGCGATACAGGTCCCCCCGCTATGTCGGACGCTCGGATAAACGACACCTGCCGATCCTTTGGCCAGGAGTTCCTCTGCCAACTTTTGAGAGGCCGCATAGCTCGTCGGATCCAAAGAGTTCGCAAAACGGAAATCCTCACGAATGTCATGAAATTCTCCCCGGAAGTCGGCCAAGAAGTCGGAATAGAGGAAGGTTTCTTTCTCTTGCCAATTGATTTCCCGCAATTCCTCTGATTTATGAAACGCGACCTCAATTCCCGCTGTCTCAAGTGAAAATCCCGCATACCAGGCCCCCCGTTCTCGTGAGTTGAAGCGACTTCCGAACGGCTTGGCGTGAGTGAATGCGGCATTGACAATATGAGAGTACGAGAGTCCGAATACGAGTTCCCGTACGGTAATTCCCGGCAGGAGTCCTGCCTCTCCCTGGAGCCGTTCGTTCGTCACGCCCTCAAGTTCAAATAGAGCGGTCATGTCTTCAGGATCCGTGGTCAGTCTGAGGAGGACAGACTCTTCTCCATATGCAGATGGGATGAGTCGATGAGTATCGTCCTGGAGAAGGCGGGAAATATTTGGAAGCACCTATGGTCCACCCCGACGCGCGTCGAGAACTTGTCGTACCCTCAGCATGGCAGGTACGCCGCCCTTAATCATGTAGGCAAGCGGCATTTCTCCGGCGAACATCGGGTTTGAATTTGGAAGATGAACCCAACGATCAGCCAGTTTCTTACGGTAAAGAATGTTCAGGGCCTTAAAGATGCCCGTAAGCAGGGAAATCCTCGTCAATCGATCTTGGTCAAGTGTTCTCGAACCTGTTTTCTTTAGTTCGTAAAACGCGCCATTCGACATGCCTCCGAGCAATTGCCTTGCATCTCCGTCTCGCAGTTCCCATAGCAGTGCGATCTTCAGAAATCCTTTGATGGCAGATGGGCTGAGCCGCCGTGCAACGTCCTTGTTCGAAAGGTCCGCTGGTTGGTCCCATCCCAATCCCGCCAGACGTCGATTAAGAGTCGCCATTCTCAGCCCCACGTTCTCCAACTATGGAGCATTATACATACAATAATGGACAGGAACAAGGGTGACCTCCATAGGCAACGCCGACATGAGCGCCGTGCCGCCGCCGTATTAAGCGGGGGCTCGGAGCGACCGGACTGATCTGTCCCTAGCCAAAATCTCATCCGCGCCGAAAGTGGCACAATTCTCTTGTTTCGCTGGAGCGTGAAAAGTTTGAACTTGATCAAAAATTGTCATGAGGAACGCGAAGTTCTCTCCGGGGCGGGGACCAGTGTGCGCGCATGCAGCGCGTATATATATATTAAGGATGAGCAGAAAGTTGGGCCGGAAGCCATGCAGCTTGCCAGGGAGATACGGTGTGAGTAGGCTCTCCCAATGAATGATCTGCCTTGACTGAATCGGACGCCTGCTTTATACTTAACGCAATGATTCCAAGATACTTACAGTCATTATTTTGGGACACGAACCTTGACAATTTTGATCCTCTCGCCTTCCCTACCTACACCATCGGTCGTATCCTCGAATACGGAAACCAAGATGCAATCGCTTGGTTGAAGGATACTTTTTCCGATACCCAGATCATGGATGTAGTCCGGACAGAACGGAGGCTTTCGCGCCGATCGGCAAATTTCTGGGCCCTGGTGTATGGCCTGTCTCCCGATCAAGTGGCCGCGCTAAAGCTCGCATCTTAACCCTCGCTCGTTTATCCTTCACCAAGGAGTAATAACTATGCACGAAAAGGAACCCGTGTGGCATCGGGAGACGGTGGATGCGGGAGTTGAACGGACGCTTCGCGATCTGAACAACCTTCCGATCCTGACGTCCTTTTACCTTGCCGGAGGAACAGGTTTGGCACTCCGAATCGGTCATCGCCGATCCGTTGATCTTGATTTCTTCCATGGCGAAAACTTCAACGAGGACTCCGTGCTCCAGAAGCTGCAACACCTCGAAGGATTCGCTCTGGCAGCCAAGGAACCCGGAACAATCCATGCAAGTATTCGGAAAACCAAAGTAAGCTTGATCACTTATGCCTACCCGATTCTTTTTCCATTTCAAGCATTCCTCGGCGTGAACGTGGCCGATTCCCGCGATATCGGCTGCATGAAGATTAGTGCGATTGCAAGCCGAGGAACCAAGCGCGATTTCGTCGATCTTTACCGATTAGCGCAAGAGTACGGTCTAAAACAAATGCTCGGATGGTTCACGAGGAAATTTTCCCAAACAAATTACAGCATGCCACATATCTTAAAATCGTTATGCTATTTCGAAGAAGCCGAACAGGACCCCATGCCTCACATGCTGATGTCTCTCTCCTGGGAAGAGGTGAAGCAGTTCTTTGCAAGAGAGGCCCCGCGCCTAATTTGAGGTTTCACAAGTGAGCCAGTCTCGGATTGAGATCGGC
>Ga0206968_10239_pt1 | contig 14469 bp, 16 predicted proteins | sample Alteio_BWOrgHeat_22_FD_153254 | JGI IMG/M metagenome (GOLD analysis project Ga0206968, IMG submission 153254) | Enriched cells from forest soil in Barre Woods Harvard Forest LTER site, Petersham, Massachusetts, United States -... | ecosystem: Environmental > Terrestrial > Soil > Temperate forest >... | reverse complement strand
ATTTAATTAAAAACAAATATATAACAAATATTAGAATAACTATACTAGCAATAGCTACTAATTTCCTTTCACGATCAGAAAGATTTTTTACTAAATTAAGCTTAAGGTCCATATTATATTTTTATAAGTTTTTTGATTGTGATCTAAAATATTTTCTATTAAATTAATATTCTGCTGTGCAAAATTTAACCTAATAGTATCAAGATATTTTAAATCATTATTATTTACATTAAGATCAATAATTAGATTATGATTTTTAAACCCAATAGAATTAATTTTTATACTAGGCTTAAAGTCTTTAGCAAAACTAGCTAAGAGAACAATAAATTCATTATTATGTTTTTGTTTATTAAGTGTTTCAAGCAAATTAGTTGTTTGCCGGTCAATTAATTTTTCAGCATTTGTCAAATCCGGTTTATTGATATTTACGGTGGCTAAGTTAGCTTTTATCATATTAGATAAGTCTTGATCACGATTAGTATAGATTTTAAAATCAAAATATTTATAACCTACAAAAATAAAGAAAATAACTACCCAAATAATAACAGTTTTCAGCCACAATTTATTAAAATTAACATCAAGTTCGTTTTTCCTAATTAAACCTTGCGCTAAATTAGTTTTATTATAAGCTTTATTGGTAAACCAATTAGATATAATAAATGGTAACCACTCGGTTATTTCTTGTTCTTGATTAATTGTAAAATTAAGGTTACTAATATCAATAATACCGTTTATATTGTCGGTATTATGCTTAAAAAAATCTACAGATAATTGATTATTATCTAACTTTAATTGTTCTAATATTAGATTTAAATTAATAAAGTTTGTAACAATTATATTATCACTAATTATTAAAGCTACTTTGTTATCGTTATTTAAATAAATTTTATAATTATTAGAATTATTATACAGACATAATGCATCCGTTAATAAAATATCAGGAGTTAAATTATAAAGTTCTTTTAGATTATTTAAAAAAGAAGTTACCTTTACTTTATCACTAGCGCACACTATATAATGATCCTCGTTAACTTTAGGACCAACTGTAAAAAGTGTTTGCTCAATAGTGGAAACAATTTTTTCTTCCAGAATATATGGCGCTGCTTGCGAGCGTTTTGTTTTATCTTTAATAGGTATATAAGCAAGATGATAACTAACCAGTTGATCAGGAATGATGAATACTAATTTTTTATATATTAAATTTTGTTTAAATAAATCTGACAATAAGATATCTTGACTTGAGTATTCTAATATTTTTCCGTCATTAGAAGTAATCAACCAATTACAATTACTATCATTAAGATTAGTGATCTGAGTAATTCTGACAAAAAGAAAATTATACATTATGTCCCTCTTTTACGCCAAATAACTCGTGGTTCATTATTGGTAACCGTTACTAAGGATGTTAAATCCATCCGAAAATCATGCTTTGTTGCAATGCTATTTATGGAATAAAATTTTTCTTGATCATCAACCAAAGCTATAAGATCTTTTAAGCTACCCATTTCTTGCTCACTGTACTTATTTGTGTTCTTAAGATAATTTAATACAGCAGTCATTTTTTCGCTTTTAGAAATATTTTTTATTTCTTCTAAAAATTGTTTTGCAGTATTTAAATCAGTATATGCTAATGCAACAAAAACCTCTGGCAGCATAGCATCAATATCAAAAATTGCACCATTATCGCCTAATACTGGTAAAGCAGTAATTTTATCTTTAAGATTATTATAAGTATTTGTATTTATACCTGGTACTAATTTTAACTCTGAAATATCGGTAAATATTTGCCCAGCTTTTTGATATTCCCAACGAGGATCAGTTACAGTTATATTTTGTTCTGCGCTATTTCTGGTACACACCCATTCTTGTATACTTGTTATAATTTTATTTATCTGCTCAATGGTTAAATTATTATCTTTTAAATTCAATATTAGATTTGTAAAAATTTTACTTATTAAAGCCTGTTTGGGACTAACTTCAGAAAAACGACAATATTTTATACTACTTAAAACATTTATATTAAATAAACCATTTTGGTTGATAATTTTACTAGTCGAATTTACCTCATTTTTATTAAATGTAACAGATTGTACTGCATTAGTATCTGTATTAGAAACTTTTTGTTTCTCAGTAATTTTCATCAAACCCCAAGCTTCTAATGATAATAATGTATTATAAATTTCATCATTATCAATTACTATCTGTGTGCGATGGATCTCGCCACGCAAGTAACCTTGCATAGTAATAGCAGTAATACTTATTATAGCGACTATTAATATTACAGTTATAAGCGCCGTAGCTTTGCTTTTGTGCACAGTTATGCCTTATTTAAAATTTCAGGTAATGCAAAAATCCATTCGATATTACCATACTCTTTGATATTAAAATCAATTATGATACCTCTAGGTAAATTCATCGTCGGTTGACTTGGGTTGATGCTAGTTTTTGCAGGCATAGCTTGCCATGTTTCAAGAGTTTTACCATTAGCATCGACAAAAGATATATTTAACTTATCAAGATTAGTTAATAATCTTCTTTTATCAACATAAGTATTTTTGGTTGGATCAATTTGTCGCCAGGTGTGTCTTACTAATTTATCATCATCTTGATAGTAGGCAACTCTTAAAAGATCGCTCACTTTATGATTTAACAAATAATTAATATCACCAGTTCGGCTAAATTCCAAACGGTTATAACCAAATTGTTCTTTTAGGCCAGATTTTGTGCCACTGCTAGTTAAGTTATCAACAGGAGTTATAAACGCAAGTTTTATACCTCCAGATGGTTCAATAACATTTCTATTAATTATTTGCTCAATATCATTTTGAATGATCAAATATGCTTGTTCTAATTCTGCTAGCTGGGTTAATGCTTGTTGGGATCTTTTCTTTGCTTCTAATGTTGATTGAATACCACGCATAGTTAAAATAGCTAAAATAGAAAAAATAAACAACGCTATTAAAACTTCTATAAGAGTAAATCCATTATTTTTTTTCATATAATTTCAAATCATTAATTTCGACTTAATGGCACCATGCGACTTACCGTATCTAATATTTTATTCTCTTGGTTATCATGTTTGCTAGGGTTTGAAACTGTTTCTTTAATGACAACTTGTATATTATATAACGGCGTATCAGACAATTGTTCTTGATTGATTTTTATATGATATTCGAATTCTTGCGATCGCATAGTCGTTTTACCAGATATATCAGTTGCTGGTTCAATTTTATCTTTTGTTAATTTTAATTGCATACTGTTTAGCATATTTATACCAACCCAATGAGCTAAAACTTTTTTTTCTAAATAGATTGTTCTATCTATTACACTATCACTTGTAACAATAGCTGCTACCATGGTAATACTTAAAATAGCCAAAGCTACTAAAACTTCAAATAATGTAAAAGCAGACTGTTGTTTTACCATAAATATTTAGTTATTAAATTTTTGAAATTTCTTCTGTTGTTAAACTAATTTCACCACTATATAAACTTGATATAATATAATAATTAGACTCTGCTGGATGACTTATAAAAAACCTAAATGGTGTAATATGTCCATTAGAAGTAATAATTATTTCTGGAAAATTATCTATGGAGTCTGTTTTTTTTATAAATAAGTCTTTTTCTAAAATCTCATACTTGAAAGTTATATTATTAGGAATACTAATCGAATGACTATACACCCAGGTTTTATTTTGGGTATCATCTGTTTTATAAACTAAAACATCAATTTTATTCGCATAAATACTCAAACCAATTTGGGCTTGTTTTAATGCGGCTTGTGGTTCTAAATTCGTTAATTTTTGATACAAATTATCGACAAATGGTTGTAGTTCATTACGTGCCTGCAAACTATTTGTCGATAAACCAATTATGCCGACTGTTAAACCAATCACCATCAAAACTACCATTAACTCAAATAGTGTAAATGCTGATTGTTTTACAGGTCTAATCATTTAGAATCCCAATTACTTATATATCCTGTCTCATCTTGTGCAGCCAGTCCATTTGGACCAAAACTAAAAATATCAATATTGCCATGAGTACCAGGGTTACGATATTGATAAGGCTCACCCCATGGATCATTGGGTAATCTTTTTTGGTATGGCCCCTTCCAATTCATCGGGATGGGAGTAATAGTTGGCTTTACTTCAAGCGCCTGCAGACCTTGCTCTGTACTTGGATAAATTCCACTATCTAATCTATATAGATCTAAACCACTTTCTAAAGTAGCTATATCTGCTTTTGCCTTAGTTACTCTGGCCTCATCTACTTTGCCAACAATATTGGGGACTATCAAAATAGCTAATATACCCAAAATTACCACAACAACCATGATCTCTATTAAAGTAAAGCCACGTTTTTTATTTAAATTTATATACTGCATAATTCACCTATTATTAAACAACTAATCTTAACTAACAAATTGATTCATTTGGAATATTGGAAGTAATATCGCTAAAACAATCAATAAAACCACAAACCCCATTACTAAAATCATAACTGGTTCAAACAAGCTAATAAATGTCGCAATCAAGTTTTCAATATCTTTTTCTTGATAACTTGCAGCTCTATCCAACATTATCTCTAGTTTACCACTACTTTCGCCACTTGCTATTAAATGAATACTCATGGCAGGAAAGAAGCTAGTTTCTTTTAATGCGCGACTTATATTAACACCTTCTTTGACTTTTTGTCGCGCTGATAGCAGAGCTTCATGAATTACCACATTAGTAACAACTTGGTTAGATGTATTCATTGCTTCTAATACTGGTACACCTGCTTGGGTTAAGATCCCAAAAGTTCTAGCATAACGAGCAGTGTTACTTACTTTAATAAGCTTGCTAGCCAAAGGGAGTCTTAATAAAAATTTATGAAACTTATATTTATTATTTTTTTGCTTTAAAGCTCGTTTGAATGCAAAAAATATTGATATTAAAACTAATAATAAATATATACCAAATTTTTGCAAAAAATTGCTTAAATTTAATAACCCAACCGTCAAAATTGGTAATTGGTGACCGCTATCTTTAAAAACATCTACCATTTGCGGTACAACATAAATTAATAAAAAAACTACAATCATTGTCGAAACAAAAATCATTAAACTTGGATAAATAGATGCTTGTTTAACTTTTTGTTTAAAATAAAATTGCTTTTCAGTATATTCTGCTAAATTATCTAAGACTTTATCTAGATATCCTGAATGTTCCCCTGCATGTATAGTTGCGCGATATAACTCCGGAAAAGCATGCTTAAATTCTGCCATACTTGCTGATAAAGAGTGTCCCTCCATAACCTTAGCACGCACTGAAGATATAATATTCGCAATTCTAGCATTCTCGGATTGCTGCGCTATTGCTAATAATGATTCATCAACCGGTAATCCTGATGATAATAAAGTAGCTAATTGTCTTGTTACTAATGCTAATTCTGCAACACTTAAGTTATTTTTGTTTAATTTAAATCGACTAAAAATATTAGTATCACTACTTGTGCGCGAACTTAAAGAAATACTTAGAGGGATTAAATCTTGACTACGTAAACGATTGCGAACCGATTTTTCACTATCAGCATCTATTAATCCAGAAATTTCCTTGCCCTGTTTATTTATTGCTTGATAGTCAAAGACTGGCATGATTATTTCTCTATATTAATAACTCGCAATACTTCTTCTATACTGGTCAGTCCTGCAAGTACTTTTTTAATGCCATCATTACTCATGCTGGGAGTAGATTTTCGCACCTCTTTTTCAAGCTCTTGCTCACTTGCACCTTGATGAATTAATAAACGTATTTTTTCATCTATTACAGCTAGTTCATATATACCAGATCGGCCCATAAAACCAGTACTGCCACAATGATCACAATGATATTTACCTGCATCTAAGATATTATGATTACCTGGATAATTTAATATCGGAGGATGATTAGAGTCTACACCCAAAATTTCACAGGTTGCCGCATCAGCTTGCATAGATATCATACAATGTCGGCATAATAATCGAAATAATCGTTGTGCAAGTACCGCAAGGACACTTGATGCTAATAAAAAGGGCTCAACTCCCATATCCCGTAACCTAGTAATTGCACCAATGGCAGTATTTGTATGTAAGGTCGATAATACTAAATGGCCTGTTAAACTTGCCTGAATGCTTACTTCAACAGTTTCAAGATCTCTAATTTCACCAACCATTACTATATCAGGATCCTGACGTAAAATTGCGCGAAGTCCTTTAGCAAAAGTCATATCTACTTTGGTATTAACCTGGGTTTGCCCAATACCGGCTAGATTATATTCTACAGGATCTTCAACTGTTAAAATATTACGAGTATTTTTATTCAAAATAGTTAACATTGAATATAAAGTTGTAGTTTTACCTGATCCTGTTGGACCTGTTACTAATATAATTCCATAAGGGTTTTCTAATAATTTATTTATTTTAGATAATATTTTTTTATCCATACCCAAATGAGTTATGTCTAACTTACTTGCTTGCTTATCTAAGATACGCATTACAATACGCTCACCATAAGTAGTAGGCATTGTTGATACTCTTAAGTCGACTTCACGGCCTGCTATTCTAAGTCCAATTCTGCCATCTTGTGGTAAACGCTTTTCGGCTATATCAAGTTTAGCCATTACTTTGATTCTTGATGTAATAAGCGGCGCAAGAGCTCGTTGTGGTTCTAAAACTACGCGAAGTACACCATCTATTCGAAATCTTATTATAATTTTATCTTCATAGGTTTCTATATGAACATCAGAAGCATCTTGTTTAATAGCCTGCGTTAATAAAACATTTATTAATTTGATAACTGGCGCATTATCATCAGTGGCTAATAAATCCTGTGTCGATGGCAATGAATCTATAAAAGAGCTTAAATCAATATCATCTTCAATATCAGCCATCATTGCTTTGGCTTCTGAAGAAGTATTACTATACTGCTGATGAACTAAATGATTAAATTTATCTTTATCTAAAATCTCAAATTCTAAAGGTAAATTAAAATAACGATTAAGCTCAGAGATTACCTCAAGAGAACAAATTTTTTCAAGACAAGCTATCTCAATATGATCCTCAAAAATATTTTTTATTATAACGCCATGTTTACTTACAAAATTATAACTTAATTTAAAATTATTAATTTGATTATCTGTTGTTGAATTATTAGCTTGCTCAGTCATTTTATTTAACAATTATTCCATGTTAGAAAGTTAGACCTGCAATGGTTAAATCTGTATTAAATGGCTCTGGCAACTTCAATTTTTTATTATCTTTATTTTTATTATTGTTATTATTTTTTTCTGGCAATTCCATAATTAGCTCTTGCGCTATTTTGGCATAAGGATCTAATTTATATAACAATTGTCCATCACGAGTATAATCATATTTACTTAATGAAACGTTATTGCTTTCTTCGTTATTTCTTAAAACCACAGGCCTTATAAAAACCATAAGATTTTTCTTAGTTAAAGAATCACCACCCCGTTTAAACATCTCTCCAATTAATGGAATGTCACCTAAAAACGGAATTTTAGATTCACTAGCGCCCTGTTGATCTTGAATTAAACCACCAAGTACTAAAATATCTTGATTATTTACTACTACTGCAGTTTTTATACTTCTTTCCGAAGTGGTTGGTGTATCCCCATTGGCTCCCAAATCTTTAATACTACCTTGAGTTTGTTCTATCGTTAATTTTACAGCATCACCTTTGGTGATCATTGGAGTTAATTTTAAAGTTAAACCAACAGAACGATAATCAAAAGTACTTCTTATAGGCGCATCTGCTGATGTTGTCGAAACTGAATCACCAGTTTTAACCGGTATTTTATCTGCAACAACTATCTCGGCCGTTTCATTATCCATAGCAACCAAAGACGGTGTTGAAACTATATTAGTATTATTATCTTTTTGTAAAGCATATAATACCGCTTTAAGATCACTACCATGCATAAAACCTAATGTTAATCCAGATAAAGGTAGCGTCGTAAGTAAATTTGGCGCAACCCCTGCGGCAACATTTTTTGCATTGATATTCGCAATTGCGCCATTAATAAATCCTGTGGTGCTATCGCCAGAACCAAAATTTGTGCCACCACGTAATCCGCTATTGTTATTATGATTTAAACGCCATTCAATACCCAAATCTTGAGTCCGTTGCATAGTTACTTCAACGATTAATGCTTCTACTAAAACTTGATATCTTCTAACATCTAATTCAGCAATAACTGCTTTAATATTTTTCATTAGTTCAGGAGGCGCAGTTACCACTAAAGCGTTTGTATTAGGTTCAGCGCGAACCCCTGGTCCACTGGCGCCACCTTCACGTCTTGCATCTGGTAGTTGTAACGTACTTGCCATGTTTAAACCAGAATTATTATTATTCGGTGAGTTTGAATTATTTATCAAATTAGTAGAATTAGATTTATATAACCCGGCCGCTCCTGGATCGCCTGATGATCTCGAACGACTAGCATTACTATCGTAACTATTATTACCAGCTTTGCCCCAATATGCTTCCACTATTCCGGATATAACTGGAACCAACGCATCCGCAGTTTGGTAATTTAATCTTATTACTTCTGTATCACCGGTACGAGGTGTTGGTACATCCATTTGCGCAATTAGAGCCCTTATTTTTAATCTTTTGGATTTATCGCCACTTAATAAAATGCTGTTAGTACGCACATCAGCTGCCATTTTAATTTGCTGCGTACCAAGATCACCTAACTGTTGGCTATTGGCCATTAGATTTGATAAAACTTTTACTATTTCATCACTGCTAGCATCTTTTAGAGTTATAATTTCGACATCATCAGTGTTTTGCTTATCAATTCTTTTGATAATTTCAGTAATTCGAGCTACGTTAGCGGCATGATCAGCAATAACTATTACATTAGATGGTGCATAAGCTGCTAAATGCGCAACTTGCTGATTAACAAGACCTCTTAGAATTGGCAATAAAGCGGTGGCCGAAACATTTTTTACACTTATAACCTGGACTACCATTTCCTCACCCAAAGCTTTTAAGTTATCAGAATTTACTTTGGAATCAATTTGTCTTGCCACAGAATCAGGGACAATTTTAGTAACGCGACCAGCATCTATAACCGTAAACCCTTGGACTTGTAAGATTGATAAAAAAGCCTGATATGCTTCTTCATCATTCATAGGTTTATTCGATATTAAACTAGCTTTACCTGTTACTCTTGAATCAATAACAAAATTGCGTCCTGTAACTCGTGACATCTCACCTATTAAAGCTAAAAGATCAACATCGTCTAAATTCCACATTCTTTTGTTATTGTTTTTTTTAGGCAGGCTAATAGATTTAGCTGATTTATTAGAATTATCTAAAATATCTTTATTACTGTTAATCTCAGAAGTTTTCACAGAACCTATAGAATTTACAGAATTAGATAAGTCAGTGTCGTCTTGATTTTGTGCTAAATCAAAAGGCTCTTCAAAATTATTTTCGCTAAAATCTTGCGCATAAACAGATAGATTAGAAATCTTACAAAATACAAGAATACTAAATATAGCAAAAAATCTAATTAAACCTTGCGAATCTTTATTTAGAAATCTAGTAAATAATCTTGATAATAATTTCATTTGGTTTTAGTCATTCGTACTAAATTATTTATACGCTTCACATAATACATGGCTAATCATTAAAAATAAATGATTGCAAATTAGATATCATATTTAATTATAGATTCTTTTAATCTGGTTATGAGTTTTATTAGCTTTACTAGTTTTATTATACGGTCTTTTATTTATTCTGGTATTTATAGTATTCTCACTTCTTGGACCGTAAGGGTTATTGGGGTTGTTAATATTTTCTGTATTAATATATTCTTTTCGATTTATATTATTTAAATTCGTGGGAATATTTGAATTAGGGTTATTAAAATTTGGATTATTCGGATTGTAATTGGAATTGGGATTGAGATTGGGATTGGGATTATTGAAATTATTTGAGTTATTTAAATTATTATTAGGTACATTGTTGGTATTATTTAAATTTAAAGGTCCCTGATCGTCTTGATCCTCATCATCATCATTTTGGTTAGTTATTGCCGGTGCAATAGAATTAGAATTTAAATTATTTTTACGGGTATTACGGATTGTACGCGTAGTGAAGTTATTAGTTTTTCGATTAACTTTAGGTTTGTTATTGCTATTTTTCAAATCATAAACAGGATATAAAATATATTCTAATACACCATTATTTTTAATATAGATTTTATCTTTAAAAATATATTCTAAAGTAATAAACCCTGAATCTAATAGTAATCTGTCGCCAATACTATAAACTTTGTCTTTCCCTTCGCTATCTTGAATAATTACTTCACCAATTTTAGAATTATTCGCATAAGAGATTACCCCTTTAAGAGTTAATGGTAAATTGCTTTTTAATGCATCAGATAATGATCCTAAAGATTTTGCGACCTCACCAAAGATATGTTTACTTGCGATATTTGTGAATTGAGATTTTATTGCCGGCTCTATATTAGCGCTTGGTTTTGATTCTGGTAGATGCCAGGTTTTATAACTATTAAATAAATTCAAAAGCAAGTATGATTGCCAGAGTAATAAAAATATACTTAAAATAAATATTAAGCGTGCTATTTTATTGTCAGAAAAGAAGTACTGTAACTTGATAATTACTAATTCTTTTATCCTTTCTGTCGTAGAAGATAGATCACTGTATTTCATATACTGTAGTATAATAGATTACTAATCTTGTTACCATATTTTAAATCTAGAAACCATATGAACGAAATCACAATTATACAAGCTATCGCAATATATATTTTACCAGTTATTTTCGCTGTAACTGTTCATGAAGCTGCTCATGGCTTTGTTGCAAATTACTATGGAGATAAAACTGCCAAGATGCTTGGTCGTCTTACTTTAAATCCAATTAAACATATCGACCCAATTGGAACTATTATAGTCCCACTTCTTTTGATAACAATGCATGCATCATTTTTATTTGGTTGGGCAAAACCGGTACCTGTAACTGCTAGAAACTTAAAAAATCCACGACGAGATCTCGCAATTATTTCTCTTGCCGGGCCATTATCTAATTTATTAATGGCGATAATTTGGGCAGCTATTGCTAAATTGGCCCTAGTTCTACCACTTAAAAGCTTCAATCAACCATTGTATTTAATGGGTATGGCAGGCATTACAATTAATTTTATCTTAATGTTATTAAATTTACTGCCTCTACCGCCTTTAGATGGCAGTAAAATTTTAAATAATTTTTTACGAGGAAAAGCTGCAATTTTTTATGATAAAGTCGAACAATATGGTTTTTTTATTTTAATATTATTATTGCTAACAGGTATTTTGAATTTTATTTTAGCACCATTATTTTCTTATTGTTTTTTATTAATACGATTTATCTTTCAAATATAATGGTTAATTGTTTTAACTAAATTTCTAATATGGCATAATTATTAAGATAGTTTAAAAATACGATATAAAGTATTCAAAATAAAGGAGTAGTGTCATGATAAGTTTTGCCGAATATATTTGGCTAGATGGAACACAGCCCACCCAAGAATTAAGATCAAAGACTAGAACCATACATCATGATCGTTTAAGTACTGATCCAAAAGATTATCCCACTTGGACGTTTGATGGTTCTTCAACTTATCAAGCAACTGGCAAGACTTCAGATTTATTAATTGTACCAGTTAGAGTTATTAAAGACCCGATTCGGGGTAATAATAATGTTTTGGTTCTCGCTGAAGTATGTAATCAAGATCATACTCCTCATAAGACTAATACGAGAAGTAAGCTATGCCAAGTATTAGCAAATGGCGCTGATAGTGAAGAAGCTTTACTAGGTTTTGAACAAGAATATACTTTATTCGATGGCGCTAATCCTCTTGGTTGGCCAGAAATTGGTACTCCTAAGCCACAAGGTCCTTATTACTGTGGTGTGGGAGCTGATAAAGCATTTGGTCGTGAAGTTGTCGAAAAGCATATGCAATATTGTATAGATGCTGGCTTATGTATTTATGGTGTTAACGCCGAAGTTATGCCAGGACAATGGGAATACCAAATAGGTTATCGAGGTTTTAAAGACGATACTTTAGATGCATTAACTATTTGCGATCATCAAATGCTGGCACGTTGGCTTTTATGCCGTACAGCTGAAGCTTTTGGTATCGTTGTTAGTTTTGATAATAAACCTATTAAAGGTGATTGGAATGGATCAGGCTGTCATACTAATTTTTCTACTAAATCCATGCGTGATCCTAAAAAAGGTTATGACATTATATTAGATATAATAGATAGACTTGCTAAAAAACATGATCAACATATTAAATTCTATGGTCATAACCTTCATGAACGATTAACTGGCTTACATGAAACTTGCTCTATCACGCAATTTCGTTATGGTATTTCTGATAGAGGGGCATCTATAAGAATTCCTATTAATGTCAAAGAACAAGGCTGCGGTTATCTTGAAGATCGTAGACCTGGAGCTAATGCGGATCCCTATTTAGTTACTGCATGTTTATTAACTACAACTTGTAATCTCAGTTGGGATTGGGCGGAAAATAGTAATCACACCCAATCTATAAAAGTTTAAAGCATCAATAAACAAAGGTTTACACAAGAGCTTTGTTTATTCTTTACATTGGCAAAAAGAGCAATTGCATTTAGGACAACCTAGGCAAAGATTATATAAACCTGCAAAAATGAAACCATTGATAAAGCCACATAAAAAACCCCATAACAAACCGATAATGGCACCATTTGTACCAATATCATAACCAATATAAAAACTTCCAAATGCTTTTACTAAATCTTGGCCCCAATTATAGTGGGCAGCAATAATACCCATAGCAAATAAGAATACTCCCCATAAAATGCCACTTGCAAACCCCATCGCACAAGTGTTAAAGCGAGAATATACTACTATCGTTGGTCCTGCGGATGCTTTTGTTTTAATCATATTTTTCTCCCTGTCTTAATTAGATCTATTAAATTGGCAGTGTTTTATTTATATAGTATAAATTGACTATCTATGCAACTTTGACTTATTTTACAAATTTTGATTAATTTATACTAATCTAACAAGATTACTTATTACTTTTTGGAGTATATAGTAATTTACTTCTTGCATTATTTTGGTATAATCATACAACAATAATAATTCTATATTTAGTTGATTAGTTAATTATCTGGCCCTTTATTATTTTATTTATCTATAGGAATACGATTATATGTTTAATGTTAAAACTCTTTTACCTTGCTTTATAATATCTTTAACTTTACTTGCTGGCTGTGCAGAAAATGGTGGCTTTAATAAAGAACAAATGGGAACTGTCGTTGGTGGCGTAGCTGGTGGTATTTTAGGAAATCAAATTGGTGGCGGTAGCGGTAGAGCTGCAGCTACTATCATAGGTGCAACAGCTGGTGCTGCAGTAGGTAATGCTGTTGGTTCTAGCATGGACAAAATTGATACAATGAATGTAAATAATGCCTTGGAAAATCAAAGAGATAACCGCGCTAGCACATGGGTTAACCCTAATTCAAATGCTCGTTATACTGTTACTCCTACTGCAACGACTAATGACGGTTCAAAATACTGCCGTGATTATCAGATGCATTCTACAATTAATGGTAATAGCGAATTTGTAACTGGTCGTGCTTGCCGTATTAATGGTAGATGGATACAACAATAATTATTAATTATGATGAACCACGCAAAACCTGATAATTGTCTTTTTTGTAAAATTATAGATAAATCTATTCCTGCGGATATAACTTTTGAAGACGATGAATTTATCGTCTTCAAGGATATAAACCCAAAAGCTACTATTCATCTATTAGTTGTCCCTAAAGAACATATTATCAGCCTTGCGCATCTTAGTAATACTCATACTGATTTATTAGGCAAAGCAATGCTTAAATTAAACCAAATTGCTATTGATAATAATGTTACTAACGGTTTTAGAACGGTAATAAATACTGGTCGTGGTGGTGGACAAGAGATTGATCATCTTCATTTTCATTTATTAGCTGGAAATTTAAGAACGTTTGGATAACTCTGGGCGGGCCAAAATCAGATAAGGGGAAAATAAAATGGGTTTAAGCGGTATTAGTCCTGGATCGCTATTATTAATATTATTAATCTTAATTTTTGTAATGGGCGGCAGTAGATTACGCACTTTAGGCGAAGATTTAGGTGCTGCATATAAAGGCTTTAAAAAAGCTTTCAATGATGATACTGATTCTAACAAATCCAATAATAATTCAGTAAATTAATACCAAATTTACTGACGCTTTCAAATCTGTTTTTTTCGTTCCCAAGAATCAATTATTATCGTCGCAACAACATTGCCAATCATATTAGTTGATGATCTTGCGATAGACATAAATCTATCTATGGAAAATAATAACCCTAACCCTTCAACTGGCAACATTTTTGTT
>Ga0206968_10238_pt1 | contig 14488 bp, 16 predicted proteins | sample Alteio_BWOrgHeat_22_FD_153254 | JGI IMG/M metagenome (GOLD analysis project Ga0206968, IMG submission 153254) | Enriched cells from forest soil in Barre Woods Harvard Forest LTER site, Petersham, Massachusetts, United States -... | ecosystem: Environmental > Terrestrial > Soil > Temperate forest >... | reverse complement strand
AAGTTTTGACTCATCTTTTATTTATTTTGTTACATTTGGCAAACACAAAAAAACATCTATTCATATGAAAAAAATTATTCTACTTTTTTGTTCTCTTTTTATTATAAATTTTGCATCAGCTCAATCGTGCGAAGATGCTTCTGTTGAGTTGTGGGCAAATGTTCAAACATCGCCTCCAACAGTCACTTTAAATTGGGTTAGTGTTCCAACGGCGACAAACTATTCCATTTCAAGAAAATTAAAAGGAGGTACATCCTGGACAGCTTTGGTAACTGGTCTTTCAGGAACAACCACGCAATATGTAGATAATACAGTTTCTGTTGGTACAAGTTATGAGTATTTAGTTGTAAGATCTGCTCTTACAGGCACAACTAGTTTTAATGGGTATGGTTATATTAATTCAGGGATTGAAGTTCCGGTAACAGAATACCGCGGAAAATTAATTTTATTGATTGCTAATACATTCAGCACAACTTTGGCTGCAGAAATTAAACGTTTACAAGGCGATTTAGAAGGGGATGGTTGGGAAGTGTTAACCGATTATGTTAGTCCTACCGCTTCTGTGACAACAGTAAAAGCAATGATTACAACAACGTACAATTTAGATCCTATAAACACAAAAGCTTTATTTTTATTAGGTCATATTCCTGTTCCATACAGTGGAAATTTTGGTCCTGATGCACACCCTGATCACCAAGGCGCTTGGCCCGCTGATACTTATTATGGGGATATGAATGGAACATGGTCAGACAATGTGGTTAATGTTACTTCGGGTTTGCCGGCGCGTACACAAAATGTTCCGGGTGATGGTAAATTTGATCAGTCTTCAGTTGTTACAGGTGTTGAATTGGAAGTTGGTCGTGTAGATCTTTCTAATATGACTTCATTTACTTTAACTGAAACGCAACTCACACAAAACTATTTAAATAAAGATCATAATTATCGCGTAAAACAATTTACACCAATTAAACGAGCGGTGATTGATGATAACTTCGGTTACTTTAGTGGTGAGGCTTTTGCTGCAAGTGGATTCAAAAATTTTGGACCATTAGTAAAACCAAGCAATGTAATTTCTGCTGATTACGAAACTACAATGGCTGCTAATACAAGTTACCAATGGTCGTACGGTTGTGGTGGTGGAAGTTTTACAAGTGCAGGTGGAATTGGTGTTACAACTGATTTTACAACATCTAATTTAGGTGGAGTATTCACCATGTTATTCGGAAGTTATTTTGGAGATTGGGATGTAACAGATAATTTTTTACGCGCACCATTATGCCAAGGTAGTATTTTAACAAATGTTTGGTCGGGCCGCCCACATTGGGTTTTACACCATATGGGTTTAGGTGAGCCAATTGGTTATAGTACACGTGTAACACAAAATAACACAGGATTGTATTATTACAGTTATGCGGATAATTTTATTGGTATTGCTTTAATGGGCGATCCAACTTTGAGAAACGATGTTGTTTCTCCAGTATCCAATGTAGTAGCAACTAAAGCCAGTTATAATTGCAATATTAGTTGGAGTGCATCAACACAAACGAATGTATTGGGTTATAATATTTATATGAAAAATGATACGAATAAAACGTATACGAAAATAAATTCAACTTTAATTGCGGGTACAACTTACACTGATAATTGTTTGATTTACCTTGGTATTTATAAATACATGGTACGTGCTTTGGTTTTAGAAAACACACCAAGTGGCACCTATTATAATTTGAGCGAAGGAATTGCTGATACAGCAATGAACACCGTTAACCTAACTATTTATGCAAATGCAGGCGCAATTTATTCGGGCACAAGCAGCGCAGTTAATTATACATGTGCTGCAACAGGTGGTACAGCTTTTGCGTGGAATTTTGGTGATGGAGGAACAAGTAATTTACAAAATCCCTCGCACACATATACAGCAAGTGGAAATTACACAGCTACAGTTATAGTAAGTAATGGTTGTAATTCGGTTACATTAACAGTACCTGTTGGTTTAACTACAGGTTTAATGGGAACATTTACTGATAATAATGTTTCTGTTTTCCCTAACCCAAGTAAAGGAAAAATTAATGTGACTATAAATAATTACGATTTGTTTGATGTACAAGTTTTAAATATTGCAGGCCAAGTGGTTTATAAAGATCACACGGCTTTAAATAATAAAGAAATAAATTTAGAAGGTTTACCTAAAGGATTATATTTATTACAATTAAAAGATAAAGACAATGCTACGATCAATAAAAAGATTGTGATCGAATAAAAACAAAATTCATTATTTTAAAAAGAGCTTGTGGTTAACAAGCTCTTTTTTATTTTATATAATTTTCGAAATATTTACTTTTGTATTATATAAAAAATTTATCACATGAAAAGCAATTTAATTTATCTCATTATGGCGCTTATTACCGGAGCTCTTATTCCAATTCAAGCTTCTACAAACGCAGCGTTTAGTAAGAGTATTGGCAACCCTTATATTACAGGCCTTATGGTTTTTATTGTTGGCTTAGTTGGCATGATCATCTTTGCTCTTGTTTCAAGAGTGTCAATGCCTACAACACAACAATTAGTTTCTGCACCGCTTTATGGTTATCTCGGTGGTTTAATTGTTGCTACTTATGTTGTGATGATCACCATTTTGGTGCCGCGAATTGGGGTTGGAACAGCAATTGGTTTTATTGTAACCGGACAAGTTTTATTTGCCGTTATAATAGATCATTTTGGGTTATTTAATGTTGCTGCGCGCGCAATTGATGCCACTCGGTTTGTCGGCGTACTGTTGATTGTGGGCGGTGTTTATTTGGTTATGAAAAAGTAAGCTTAGCTAAACAATAACTTCAATGCAAAATTTATTGCACTTTTTTTGTAATGGAGATATTCTTTAAGTTTACAATTGCCATCGTTTTTTTATTTGTTTGATATTCTGTTATCAAAAACTTTTTTTCATTTGCATCAACGCTTTTCATTTCTTCAAATTCAATACTATCTAAACAGCTTGCGAGCACTAATGATTCTTTAAATAATAATTTATAGTTTTTATCGAATACTAAGATCAAATATCCAATTTCTTCGCCAGCGCCACACATGCCCATGACGTATGATCGGGATGCATAATTATATTTCAGCAATACTTTTGTTTGAATGCTGTCTCTTCTGAATTTTATTAGTTCAAAAGTATTTTCTTTAATTCCGATTTTACTGAGGTCAATTTTTTTTAAACCGGTATTTGAATTAAAACATAAGTATTCACTGGTATAATATAAATTTAATTCATTTGTATTAAGTGTTACACTATGAGTCTCTTTTTCCTTTTCCCATGTGCCTTCATTTTTTGATTTCAGAATAAATTTTTCAGAATAGCCATTTAAGTTTTCATATTGCTCAACTTGATCCCAAAAACTTGTATTATTATTTCGTAATAAAAAATTAAGGAGCGTATCTTGCTTTTCCTTTGCGTCAAATTTATAGAGTGTAAATCCAGTACCGTAACTATAAATACCCACCAAAGGAATATGTTTTTCTGATTTTTCTAAACTATAAAATCCCTTTACCGAATAAATGGCTGTGTTAGCATCTGAGATACTAAAAAAATTGAGATGAATGGTAATCTCTTGTTTATTGTCGATTTTACCTTTAAATGTTTTTTGGTTCGTCAATACTTTTTTCAGACTTATAGAAGTATCCGAATTTTGTGATGCGTTTTGACCAAAGCATTTTATACTTGATAAAAGACAACTGAAAAAGAGTATTAGAATTATGCAGTGGGTTTTTAAATTCATTTTTTATTTTATATCAATCAATTGTATTACAATTTTTGTGCTGTCAACGTTAATGTATTCGAGTCTTACAAAACCGTATTCAGGATTATAGTAGCTCTTTAAAAATGTTTTCATTGTTTTATTTCCTAGGTCTGCCGTTCCTGTTCCATTGGTTACCCTACAATTAATTTTGCCTAATGGAGTTGTTAAAGTTTCATCCACTGATTTAATATACTCGTATTTAATAGTTATTGTTTCCTTACGATCTATCCAACGAGGATCTAACCAGAAACCGCCAACATCTAATGTCCATGTCCAACGTTTTATATTTTCGTCTAAATAATAAAACGGAAAAGGATTTAATTCTAAAATTTTAAAACCATAATCTCTTGGTGGATGCATCCATAGATTTTTTTTATTGTCAATAACTCCTGATGCTCCATCAAGCCATGAAAAATAATCTTTTGGATTTCCATTTTTATAAAGGTAATCGTAGCTAAAAACAGTTTGGGTCCATTTGGGATCTTGCTCAGCAAAAGAATTTAGCCAATCAGTAACAATTATTTTTATTTTATCTATTGCACTGTCAGATGGATTTTCGTAATCAGTTAAATTCATTGGATTTTTACTAGTCAAATCTGGTTTCATTATGTCACCTTTCATTAAAAATTTCTTTTTGGCACCAGACTTGTCTAGGTAGTAATAGTCGTATATAAGAATCCTATTTTTCTTATATGAAATATTATCTAAAGAATATCTGCTTTGGGAAGTGTCTGAGTAAATTGGACTTTCATAATACAGACCTGAATCGTAAAGTAATTCTTGAGAAAGCAGCAGCCCTACTGAAATTATATTTAAGAGAAAAAAGCAGATTACTTTCATCACGTTTTTAATCTATAAAATTTGACTGTCAGTAAAGTTACCCGGTTATACTTTTTATTTCTTTAAATTCTTTATCATTGTATAAAACAGTTCGGGTACAAATATTTGTCCAGTATGTATTCTTTAGAATTTTTCTAGGTTTGTGAGAACTACTGTTTTTATCATTAGAACCATAAACAATATATTTTTTACCTACTTCGAATCCAAAACCACAATCACCACCACCTGTTCCGGTTATAATTGTAAGTGTATCGTTTTTAAATTCGCCTTTATGTTTGTGAACAACTACGATGGTGTATTTAACTTCCGTTATTTCAAACGGCATAGAATTTGTTGTAGTATCCTTCGTATTGATCATTTCTTTTGAAATAACTTTTCCTGTTATTACAATGTCAGAATTTTTTATGGCATCTTTTACGGTTGCTTGAGTTGGACAATCACAAGCTATAATCTGATTGAAGATGCTTGTGAAAATGAGAGTAATTAATGTGAAAAGTTTTTTGGTCATGGGATATTTTTGTTTGAGCATATTAGTTAGAACTTTCTGCCTACTTAGTACAATTGTTTGTATAGCGGATCATTTTTTTCTATATTTTTCTATAGGCTTCAGAACGTATTCAGGAAAAATACTTTGTCGAACTGAAAAATATTTGTCATTATTTAGATCTAATAGTGTTCTTACCGCGCCTGATTGAGTCCATTTAACAATGCTATTCGAATATTCGGACTCTTCTTTTTCTACCTTATCCATAATATCCTTAGAATTTTGATAATATTGTGTAAGCGTGTTGATCTTTATTCCGTACTCTCTTAATTCTTCAAGTAGCTCACTTGTGAATTCAATATTCTTTTGTTTCTCAGGAAAATTTAAATCTAAGAAGGCTTGTAAATTATCTAAATTAAGTTCAAGATCAGTATTTAATTGTCCTTTGTTGTTCGTGGCCTGACTAATTAAATTGCTTCTATAATCAGACACGTCATTTTTGAGTTTTTCAAATTGTTCATCAGCTTCTTCTAATTTTGCACTGATTCTAGATAATTGTCTTTTAAATTGTTTAGGTATGTCGTCAATTTTTTTGTAAGCAAGTTTGTGCTCTATTTCTGCCCATGCGTGCATTAATATTGTTCTAATTTGAATTTCGACTTTAAGATCTTTTAGATTTCTGTAATTAGGGGAAGATAGCCAGTCATTTTTAATTTTGACAATAAAATGGAATGAACGGTATCCAAATTCATTAGGTTCTAGTAGTGTTTCTTTATTCTGAGATTCAATAACATCAAACTCTTTTTTAATAACATCACATATTTTAGGAATGTCTGATTGATAATAACAAATTATTCGTATCCCACTTATATCTTCGATTTGGTCAAAAGGTAAATTGTAATTTTTTCTTTTTATTTTCTCGACAAATGACCCCATGTCTTTTGTTCTATATGTAACACTTAAAAATGGTATTTTTTCTTCTTTTAAAAAGATATTTAAAGCCTGACTGACATTTGAGCCGAGGGATTCGTAATAATCCTTTTTATCATTAAATTGTTGTTCAATGATAGACGTATTTGTGTTTTTTCTTGTTTTAACCATATTCAATTTAACTATACTTTAGAAATTTCTTTATCACATAGCTCTCCTTTTGGATCGCTTAACGTGATTCCCTCAACCGTGTTAGGTTATTAAATATACCTATTTTATTATTAAGAATCAAACCCAAAACAGGGCCTATCTGGCACTTACATACAATTTGGGACAAATTAAAATTTTAAAAAATAAAATAAATTATTATGGAAAATAAATTGGTGAAAGTTGAATACCCTGTCGACTATTCTAACAAAGAACAATCTTTTTTAGAAAATGAAAAATACACAGCAAAGGCGATTTGGAATTTTGAATCAGGAAAGCTAATTTATATTACTGGCAAAGGCAGCTCTGATTCGCTCATCAATTCTAAATAATGGACGACCGTCTAATTTTAATTCTATGAATGTATACTTCATCAACTCTTCTACGAGTTCGTATAAAAAATAGTCGGTAACAATAAAGCCTTTATTAAGAATCACTTTATAGGCGTGTTCTATTTCTAAAGATTTGTGGTTTGAAATCGGGAAAACATATTTGAATTTAATTCCCAATATATCAGGTTCCATAACTTTATGAATTATTCCTAAAGATCCATGTTTGTCATAAGATAACTCTTTAACAATAGGTCTAAATTGAGGAATCGCTTTGAAAGGGGGTGTCATCAAAGCAAATGTAATAAATTAAGATAAAACTAATCTGGTAAATGTATTTCAGTATCATTAAAAATATATCCTTTAGGTTTTTTTAATTTCATAGCTCGTATCTCATCTCTTCCAATATAAGAAGCTCCGTTTATATTTATATTGGGCTGCAACTCAATTGATTTTTCATAATCCTTTAATGCATAATGATAATCCCCTAGCACTTGATAAATAGCCCCTCTTAAATTATAATCTTTCCAGTAAGTTCTTTCCATAATTAAAGAATTTAGTGCAGATAAGGCTTCTTTGTAATTCCCAGAAGCTATTTCTCCTAACGCTCTTTGAAAAAGTTTTTCTTCTTTTTCGTGTTGGTTAAATTTGTAGATAGAGTAAATCAATATGATTCCGCCTACAACTCCAAAAAATTCTAGCATTATCTGTGAAAATGGTAATAGTAGGTACCTATTCTGAGATTACAATTTCCACTAACACAATTATTCAAACTAAGATTTGTTGCGGAACAAGTTGACTTCATTGTAAACCATGGGTAGTCTCCTGCATAAAAATACCCTGAATTTATTCCCCAACACCATTGCGGATACGGAGACCATGTGAACGAAACCTTTGGATTATTATCAAGTTGTATAGAAAAACTACCCCCCGCATAAGTATTGGTATAATCAAAATACGTATCATGAACATTATCAATCATAGCAAATTCTGTATAGCTATATGTCGAAATTGCGGAAGAACCTCCGCAAGTCAATGAATTGGCAGGAACGGTAGTAAGATGCCAGTAATATATTGGATTACTTGTTACATAATTTATTATGCAGGTATAGATTTGAGAACTTATTGGATTAGCATACTCTCCTACCGTCTTTATTGTATCCAAATACCATTTACCTGAATACTGGGTAATGATTGTTGGGGTTGTAGGGGGATTTGTAGTTTGACTATTACTACTTGATGATTGAGGTGGAGGTGTTGTAGGAGCATTCTTTTTACAGCTTGTTCCTACTATGGAAACAATAGCTAAGAGCAAAATTATTTTTTTCATTTTGTTGGTTTTTTGTACCCAACGTCCTAAACAGTTGTTATATAAATAATCAGGCGTAGGACATTTAGCTACTTGCGAGGAAGGGACTGAGAAGCCCTATAAGCAAAATAACTAAAGCCTACGCCCTTTATGGACGCAAACGAATAGTTAGTCGTGCTTATAAGTGATGTGAAATTTCTCAGTTTTCCTCACCAGCGAACTAACGCTTGCAATAATATTATATCAAATTTACAAATTTATTTTGTAACCTTTTTGTCTCCTTTGCAATATAAGTGTATAATATAAAAACAGTTGACAAATGAATTTTAAATCATTTCCTCAACTCCTACACTATTTTAAAGATGAACAAAAGGCAGTCAAGTATTACGAAGCAATTCGTTGGAATGGAAATCCTACTTGTCCTCATTGTAAAGCAACTAAACCCTATGTGACCAATAGAGGTTATAAATGCTCTAACTCGGATTGTTACAAAAAATTTACCGTTAAGGTCGGCACCATCTTTGAGAATTCTAAAATACCAATGAAGCTTTGGTTTGCTGCGATCTATTTATGTACATCACACAAGAAAGGAATTAGCTCAGTACAATTAGCAATCGATCTCGGTGTAACACAAAAGACAGCATGGTATATGTGGCATCGTATCCGTGAAATGCTAAAAGCACAAGCGCCACAAATGCTCAGTAAAGAAAAAGTAATTGAAGCAGATGAAACTTATATTGGTGGCAAAGAAGAAAATCGACACAAAGCAAAACGTTTATCTTCACCAAAAACCGGACTTGCATATGATGGAACACAATACAACAAAAAGAAAGTTGTCATTGGTGTGATCGAAAGAAACGGAATGGTGATATTAAAACATATTCCGGATGCTAAGATGGAAAACACAAGACCATTTTTAGAAAATGCAGTTCCACTGGGCGCAAAATTAATGACAGATGAAGCAAGCGGATATAAAGGACTCAGTAGAAAATATAAACAACAAAGAATAAATCATACGTACAGAATTTATGTGAGAGGAGAAGTCCATACAAATACAATTGAAAATTTTTGGAGTCTTTTAAAAAGAAGTTTGTATGGAATTTATCATCAGGTAAGTGAAAAACATTTAGAAAGATATTTGAATGAATTTGCTGCTCGTTTTAATGCAAGAAATGTAAATGAATTTGAACGACTAGAGATTTTCTTAAGTAGAAGTGAAGGTGGTTTACTTTATAAAAATTTGACAGCAAATGATTAACTTTGATTATGGCTAAAAAGAAACCGGCAAAGAAAACAAAACCTAAAAAGAAGAACTCAAAACACACTGAGAAATTCTTTATAAAGGGATCTTTGGATGAGGTTCTTAAAGCTAGTGTTAAAGACAAATAAAGTCATAGCAATTCATTGCTATGTTTTATAGTACTATTTAATTTAAATTAACACCTGTATTTTAACATGCTGAAATACAATATGGTACAAAGATTAACATTTTCACGTTAAAATCATTAATTATCTTTATAATGAACAATTCGCTGTTAATAAGCTTGTAGGTATCACACAATGTGCAGTTTACAATGATAATAGTTATCAGTTTTTTAATGTGAATTAGTTCATATTTTTAACCAAAGCAGAATTCAGATATTAAGACTATGGCTAAGCCGATTAAAGAAACACCAGTTTTATCTGGTAAAGATGCGAAAGAATTTTTTCAAAAAATGGAAGAAGCAAAAAGCATTAAATTATCTAAACAAGAAGCTGATAAAATTAAAGAAAATTTTACCAAGCTATCTTCTATTGCCAAATTCTAAATTTATTTTTAAAGTATGCAATTGGACGGGATAAGCCTTATCCGGCTTACACCGGAGCATAGCATTAAACCGTTTGATTGTGATAATGAAGATTTAAATGATTTTTTCATAAATAATTGTGTTCATTATCAAAATGAACTTTTAGCAGTTACTTATATATTGGAAAATCATGAAAAGACCGTAGCGTTTTTCAGTATCCTTAATGATAAAATAGCATTGAAAGACGTAGGAAACCCTAATTTGTGGGATAAACTTTTTAGAGAAAAAATGCCCGAAAATAAAAGGTTTAATAGTTATCCTGCCATGAAAATAGGGAGATTAGGTGTCAATGTAGAATTTAAAGGTCAGAAAATAGGTACGGCAATTATTGATTACTTAAAAGCATGGTTTATTACAAATAATAGAACCGGTTGTAAATACATCACTGTAGACGCATATTCAGAATCACTGAATTTTTATAAGAAAAATAAATTCAACTTTTTAACCGAGAAAGATGTAAACAAAGATACGAGAGCAATGTATTTTGATTTACAACAAATCGCAAATTTAAATACACAGGTAGCAACAGAACCTCTTATAGACAGTTCTTCACTTCCAGCTCCAAGTAGTAATTAAAAAAATCCTTGTTAATCGACAGGGGTTTTTATTTTACACTAATTTTCATTAACTTAAAGTAGTTACTACTCGTTTTCGGGCGTTAGGTCGTGGGATTTATTATGAAGATAAAACAATGATCGGTCTGTAATACGTTCATTAAGTATAGGTGTGGTGGTAGTTTCAGCCGTTACTTCTATTTAAAAAGTGTTTAGCGTTTTTCTATTTTATCTAAACGGAACTCTAAATGTTTTGTCGTGTAGAGTTCGCTTTTTTAAAAATCCTACTGAAATCAAGCCTTCCCATCCTTTATTTGGGTGTCCCAAGTTGTATATAAGTGCCGCCTATCTGGGTATGATTTCTGAAAACGGATAAATACTCAAATAAAAAAATAATTTCTTGTGATAATTTATGGTTTTATTTTATTTCCAAAAATGTCAATGAAATCAATAGGTATAGGTCAAAAATGAAAAAGAAGAAAACATTCAATAGTTTGTAGTCATTTGTTGTCGACTTTAATCGCTTAGTATACGGCTCCCGGTTTTAAGTCGCCATACCTTTGTCTCGTCAAACAAATAGAATGGCCGTTCGATAAAGATTGACACCAATCCCGCCTTCGCAAAAAAGCTTCGGTGGGCAAAGAAAGTAAACAAGTAAATAATAACTAAAAACAAAAACAACATGAGCACAACTGTAAAAAACCGAGTACAATTAGTAGGTAACATAGGTAACACACCTGAAGTAAAAGCGTTCGATAATGGCAAATTAGCGAAGTTCTCGGTAGCAACTGCCGATTACAAAAAAAATAAAGATGGCGAGTTTATAACTGAAACACATTGGCATAATGTAATTGCATGGGGCAAGTTAGCTGAGGTAGCTGAAAAGTTATTTGTAAAAGGAAGTCAGGTTTTAATTGATGGTAAACTTACCACCAGTAACTACACGGATAAAGAAGGAAAAAAACGTTACGTTACCGAGATAGTAGCAAACGAATTAGTATTAATGAATAAAAAACAAGGGTAGGAAAAATAGCCACGGAGACACTGAGACACGGGTTTTTTAATCTAAACTCGGAAGAGCAAAAAAAATATAATTAGCCGCCCTTCGACAAGCTCAGGACAAGCTCGACACCAAGGCACAGTAAAATAGAAAGCTATCTAGCTAGAAAACAAAAAACCGTGTCTCTGTGCCTCCGTGGTAAAACTAACCAAGCAATTAAAATAAAAACAACATAGTAATTTAAAACAAATATATATGAGTACAGTAAAAAACAGAGTACAGATCGTTGGGAACGTAGGAAGTACACCAGAATTAAAAGTGATCAATAACACTAAATTAATGAAGCTCTCGGTAGCCGTTAATGAATTCAAAAAATACCGCAACGGCGAAACCCGCAACACAACACATTGGCATAAAGTTACCGTATGGGGTAAATTAGCTGAGCAAGTTCAAAAGCTAACGCAAAAAGGTACAAAGGTTTTAATAGACGGGAAATTAAAAACCCGTACTTACATTGATAAGTTGGGTAAAAAACAAACAATGACGGAAATTGTAGCTAACGAGATAGTGATTAATTATACGCCGCAAGCGGCTTAATAAAATAATTTGGTAAAAGAACAAAGTTTATACTATACCCGTAAGTATTGATAAGCTGTGTTTGATCTGTCCTCCTCCGTCAGCTGCGCCGCCACCTCCCCCAAGGGAGGATAGCAATGACGCCTAGCATCCAGTTAAACATTAAACTTTAGCGAAATAATTAAAATCTGGAGAAGCTTCCCCCCTTACATTTAAAACTCAACTTTATTGAGGCTTTTTTGGAGGGGGTGCCCGCAGGGTGGGGGAGGAATAATAAAAACATTTTGAAACTACAAACAAAAGTCTTCTGGTGTCTCTTAGTGCAAAAAAATAATCATTAACTTTAAAGCAATGTCATCATCTCTTTCTGAAGCAGCACTTATTGCAAGCAAGTTCATCAATCAAACGAACCGTCATGTTTTTTTAACCGGAAAAGCGGGCACAGGCAAAACCACTTTTTTAAAACACATCATCCAACACACACATAAAAAAGCAGCAATAGTTGCCCCAACAGGCATTGCAGCTATCAACGCAGGAGGAACAACAATTCATTCCATGTTTCAAATTCCTTTCGGGAGTTTTGCACCGGTTCAAAATTATCAGCAACAAGGCAATTCATTTATTCAACTGAACGATCGCAATGCGCTTTTCAAAAATCATCAGATGAATAAAAATAAACGAGCTGTACTTCGTGAAATCGAATTATTGATTATTGATGAAGTGAGCATGTTGCGTGCCGATATTTTAGATGCTATTGATGCTATTTTAAGATCTGTGAGAGGGAGAAGTTATTTATCTTTCGGGGGGGTACAAGTTTTATTTATTGGTGATATGTATCAATTACCACCTGTTGTAAAAGATGATGAATGGAGTGTATTACGCGAATTTTATAAGAGCATTTATTTCTTTGATTCGTTGGTACTGCAAAAAGATCCGCCGATATATATTGAGCTGGATAAAATTTACCGTCAAAATAATCCGGAATTTATCTCACTCTTAAATAATTTGCGGAATAATTGTGTTACCAAATCAGACGTTGATCTTTTGAATAAATATTATAATCCGAACTTCAAGCAAAAAGTAAACGATAATTATATTACGCTTACGACCCACAATTACAAAGCGACTAATATCAATAAGGATTTCTTGGCGGAATTAAAAAAACCATCTTTCTTTTATGAAGCAGAAATAAAAGATGACTTTGCGGATAATTTATTTCCCGTTGATAGAACGCTTGAATTAAAAGAAGGATCTCAAGTGATGTTTATTAAAAATGATCTCAGCGGAAATCAAAATTATTTTAATGGTAAACTAGCTAAGGTTATTAATTTAAAACCATCAGAAATTCATGTAGAGTTTGAAGATGGAAGAAAATTAAAACTCGAAAAATATACTTGGGAAAATAAACGGTATGCACTCAACCCCGTTACCAATGAAATAGGTGATGAAGTAATTGGTCAGTTTATTCATTACCCAATTAAACTGGCATGGGCAATAACTGTTCATAAAAGCCAGGGCTTAACTTTTGATAATGCGATTATAGATGTTGCTGATGCGTTTGCGCCCGGACAAGTGTATGTAGCGCTTTCACGTCTGCGCGATCTAAAAGGACTGATCTTAACATCTAACATTAATTTTAATAGCATTGCGAGTGATGATAAAGTAACTGAGTTTTCAAACACAAAAAACAACCAACAAAATATTAGTGAGCAGTTGGGTCATGAGACAGTAAAGTTTTTAAGATATTATTTAAATTATTGTTACGATTTTAATTGGCTTTATAATTCGTTGAACCGACATTACAAAGAATATTTTGAAGAAAATAAAAGCAAGCTCAAAGCGAAGTTTAAAGATTGGATGCAAGAGCTGGTTTTAAAAACAGCAGAAATTAAAACAAATGCCGATAAATTCACGAATCAAATAAATAACATTATTGATGGTGGAGGAGACAACTGGACAGAAACTTTGATGAAACGAACAAAAGATGCACAAGGTTATTTTGTTCCAATTTTGAAAAACGCTTCCACTTCTATTTTATCGCATTTAGAAAATTTGAAAGAGGAGAAAAAAGTAAAACAATACGCAAAGGAGTTATTGAACTTAGAGGTGATCTTTTTTGAACAAATTAAAAAAGTGGAGAAAGCTGTTGGTTTGTGTGATGCAATTATTAAAGGCGAAGAGTACACAAAAGTTCAGTATCAAAAATTAGTTCATGATGTTTCGCGGGAAGAAAAAATTGAGGAGAATTCATCAACCGTCAAAAGAGAGAAAAAATTAAAAGGTTTACCCAAAGAAAAAATAGATACCAAGCAACTCACATTCGATTTATATAAACAAGGAAAAACTATTGAAGAAATTGCGGTTCTCCGCAATTTTGCCATTACTACTATTGAAGGTCATTTAGCTTATTTTGTAGCAACAGGACAATTAAACGCGGCAGATTTTATTTCCCAGAAAAAAATAGATGACATTTTGAAAGTCGCCCAAAAATTAAATACAACTTCACTTAAATTAATAAAAGCTGAAATGAGTGCTTCTTATTCTTATGCCGATATTAAATTTGCGATGGCTGCGATGGAGCAAGAAAAGGGGTGATAATATAGAAATGCTATTAG
>Ga0206968_10236_pt1 | contig 14728 bp, 12 predicted proteins | sample Alteio_BWOrgHeat_22_FD_153254 | JGI IMG/M metagenome (GOLD analysis project Ga0206968, IMG submission 153254) | Enriched cells from forest soil in Barre Woods Harvard Forest LTER site, Petersham, Massachusetts, United States -... | ecosystem: Environmental > Terrestrial > Soil > Temperate forest >... | reverse complement strand
GCAATTGGCAGAGCTCGGACATAAATCCTGGCAGGAGCGTCGTTGGATTGACGTGCCTGAATTGGAGGCATAAATTTTGGAAACACCTGTGAAGATGGTGCGGCCAGATGGCTCTACTTATAGTTACGTCCCCGGGCACGAGCCGGTTATGCCCCGAAGGCGAGCGGGGTTCCAGAAGCGGATCGCCTATGCTGCAGCTCATGTCGTCGTTGACCCTTTACGCACGATCGAGCCGCTTACTGATCCCGTGATCGACTGGGATGCAACGCTTGCATACCGCGAATACCTCTGGTCGCTTGGTTTTGGTGTCGCGGAAGCAATGGATACCGCACAACGTGGAATGGGCCTGGACTGGCCGATGGCACTCGAGCTTATCGAACGCAGCACAACCGCCGCCAGAGCTTGTGGCGCGGTGGTCGCCAGCGGTGCCGGTACAGACCATTTACCGGTCGGTAAAACTCTCACCTTGCAGGATGTAGCAAATGCCTACTTAGCGCAATGTGAGGCCATTGAAGCGGCGGGTGGGCGCATCATTATGATGGCGAGCCGCGCGCTGGCCGCCGTCGCACGACATGCTGACGATTACGCAAGGGTATATGGCAAAGTGCTTGGACAGGTGAAAGAGCCCGTAATCCTGCATTGGTTAGGGCCGATGTTCGATCCCGCGTTAGAAGGTTACTGGGGGACGAGCACGATCCCTGCGGCGACAGAGAACTGCCTCGCTATCATCCACGCGCACAAGGAAAAGGTTGATGGAATCAAAATCTCGCTGTTGGATGCCGAATTAGAGATCTCAATGCGTCGCCGGCTTCCTGCTGGTGTTCGCATGTATACCGGGGACGACTTCAACTACGACCGCCTGATAGCTGGCGACGAACAAGGTCACAGCGATGCTCTGCTGGGGATCTTTGATGCCATCGCTCCGGCGGCGTCGCATGCACTGGCTGCACTCGATGCCGGGGATATGCCCTGCTACCAGCAATTACTCGCGCCCACGGTTCCTCTCTCACGGCATATCTTCGCGTCACCCACGCAACACTACAAAGCGGGAGTTGTGTTCCTGGCATTCTTGAATGGATTTCAGCCCCATTTTCACATGATTCGTGGGCTCGAGAGTGCACGGTCGACATCACACCTGTGCGAACTATTCGTGCTCGCGGATCGTGCGGGAGTTCTGCGGAATCCCGAACTGGCTGTCCAACGCATGCGTAGTTTTTTATTAATGGCCGGTGTTGCGTGAGTCTCCTACAACGCCTCAGTTTCAATCAAATGACGGCTGATTCCTGGTCACTCGAGGAAGTGGTCAGCAATTGCGTAAACAGTGGTATTTCAACGATTGCCGTTTGGCGTCACAAGATAAATGGTGACGCCTCGAAGGCGTCCGCGATGATTCAAAGCGCAGGTTTGAACGTCTCCAGCCTTTGCCGTGGAGGATGGTTCTCGGCGCCTACAGCCGAAGAGCGGCGCAAACGCATTGAGGACAATCGTGTGGCGATCGAGCAGGCTGCCTTACTTGGAGCTCCGGTGCTGGTGATCGTCTCCGGCCCGGCAAATGGACAGAGTTTGAGTGATGCCCGGGCGACAGTGATGGATGGTCTGATGGAAGTGCTCCCCGATGCAGAACGGGCGGGCGTCATCCTGGGTGTCGAACCTTTGCATCCCATGTATGCTGCAGAACGCTCCGTCGTCGTTACATTGAAACAGGCTAATGACATTGTCGATCAACTCCAAAGTCCCTCAGCGAGAGTCGTCATCGATGTGTTTCATGTTTGGTGGGACCCCGACGTGATGCAGCAGATCGAACGTGCGCGAGGTAAGATCGCTGGATTTCATGTATCAGACTGGTCGGTGCCTTTGCCCGGTATCCTGATGGGCCGATCCATGATGGGAGATGGAGTAATCGAGTTGCGTAAATTACGACTGGCAGTCGATGCAGCAGGTTATACCGGACCAATCGAAGTTGAAATCTTCAACGAAGACATATGGAAGAACGCGGATAACGGGCTGCTGGAACTTACCAAGCAGCGTTTTATTGAGCACGTCTAAGCTTCAGATTCAGAGCTGCCGCAAAGGGGACTCAGTAGAGAAGCCCTGGGTCAGTGTTTGCTTTGAGCTGAGGATACATAGTGCGGTTCGATTGTGTCCTGAAGCAATTTCATGAAGTTTGGCCATGAACAAGAAAAGTCCTGCCTGCTGCATCCGGAGAGGAAGATAGGCACCCGTTGCGGAGGATCGGCTTCTGAAAGCGGCATGCCCGATCTCATCTGCTCGAGTGTCTGGGCCGTGTAGTAGAGGTTCACCGAGTAGTCGTTGGCTGTTCTGGACTTCGAGAGCTCGATGATCAGGGCTCCGCCTGGTGGAGTATCGTCTCTGCGGCCGTCCATGATCCACGTCATGTTCAGCAGACCAGCGATGTTGGAGATATTGGTGTCATGTCCGATGAGAAACAAAGCCTTGTCGGCTGGTTTGCTAACGGTGCCTGGAATAGATCGACCGGTTACGGTCTGTTCGAGAGCGCGGTGGATTTGATCGAGCAGGTTCGATGCCTGCATCTTTGCAACAGCGGGAGTCCGCTGTGTAAAGTCGGATGCTGCCGTGTGGAGGTCTAGCAGCGAGCGGAGGGTTGCCCCATCGACGCAGCCCCATCCAACCTTCGACAATTCCATACCCTCGGCGTACTCGAGCAGAAAATTTTCCGTAAGGGTTGAGGCCGTATTCAATGGGCCGTGTAGATCGGCCAGCCGGTCTCCTTTGCCAGGTGCGAGAGTCGGTTCAATGTCGAACAGCGAGGCTCGTTTCTGGTCGGAGGGAGCTGCTCCGCAGGTTGCAAGTAGTTTGTCAAGTGATTCAAGCTTTGTTCGATGAGCCTCCGTCAAGCTACCAGGATTGTTACCGATTCTTCCCGCGATTGCAGAGACTGCGAGGTTCGGATTCGCAGCATGTGAGTTGACCGGCCCCGGATGAAAGAGTGGGTCGTTCGTTCCTTCAGGTAATGATTGAACGGAAAGGTTACAGCCCGGGAAAAGACCTTCGGCAAGCGCTTTACCAGTTTCGCGGGTGCGTTGGTCCGAGTCCGCATAAAAGGTGACCTTAGACGCGTCGGCACATCCTGCCGCAGTCAACAATCCCTCCTTGGCCAGGAATGCGCGATCATAGACGCCGAAAAGTTCCATGACGTGATAACCGTGTTTGGTCAGGTAGCCAGGCGGCACATCCCAATCAGGCCATGGAGAGACAGAGTAGATGTTGTATTGCGAGGATTTTCCCGTCGGAGAACGGATTCCGTGGCGGCTGAGATAGATGACGAACTTTAGTTCTTTGTCATTTGTCAGGTTCGTCGTCTGAGAAAGCGATGACGGTATGAGAAGGAGGAGACCTGCGAATGCGAGAAGCCGTGAAATCATCGAAGTCCTTGAGCGCAGCAATTGAAGTGGATGGGCGTGCTGATTTGCCACGCACACCCATCTGAATCGAAACAAATATCCCAAACGGGATTACCTGTGGCTTTGGAAGTTGTAACGCAGACCTCCGCTGTATGTGGGTTTGTAGTATTCCCGCTGGTTTACGAACTGTGTGCTGCCAGTGTAGTAGCCGAAAACTTCGTTGTTGAGGTTGAGGCCTGAGACAACTGCGCTCCATCCACGGAAAAATCGATAGCTTGCCTGAGCGTCAACCTGAAAGTGAGTCAGGGTGAACACATCGCCCGAGGGACCAAAAGCTCCGAGACCACTCGGATCAGCTCCCTTCACGTAAGTTGGAGAGATCCAGTTGTATGTGAAGAGACTTGCTCCGTTGTAGGCGAGACCTATACGCGCCGAGAAGCGTTTTGTGTCGTACGTGGGGCTTATGTTGAAGTTGTTGGGCGATTGATCAATCAAGTTTGGATGATCGTTGCGAAGGGGGAGGCCCTTCAACTGAGATTTGGTGTAGCTGTAGTTTGCAGAGACGCCGAGGCCGCGAAGGACTCCGGGAAGATAGCTCAGGTGTTGCTGGTAGCTTAGCTCAAAACCGTAAAGCCATGCGTTCTGTCCGTTGACGTACTGAGTGATAGCGTCTCCGGGATATTGCTGGACGACTGATTGCAATGCTGGAGGGAAATAGCCGGCCGGAAAGTTAGACAGGTCGAGTCCTCCGGGAATTGTGGTGAGGAGCTGCGGTGATGTGAGTTGCTTGAAGAAGAAGCCAGCCTGGATCATCCCAAGCGGGTTGAGATAGTTTTCATAAAGAAGGTCGTAGTTATTGGCGTGCTCCGGACGAAGCGCAGGGTTACCGATTGTGACTGCGATAGGGCTTGCAGTGCTGTCTTCGGTGACATAAGGAACGAGCTGATATGGATCAGGCCGGGCGATCCCGCGCGCATAGACTGCACGAAGAGCAGAGTTCGGGGTGACTGCATACCGCAATTGCACGCTTGGCAGGAAATCAGTGTAGGAGGGATTGTTGGAGACTGGCACCGGAACACCGCAGCCAGTGTTTGTTGGCCCTCCGCAGACTGGGCTTCCGGCGGGGTAGAGGGTAACGTTATAGCCGGCTGTATCCATTGTTGTTGCTTCAATGCGCAGTCCGGTCTGGATGCGCAGCTTGCCGAAGGTAACAGTGTTCATCGCGTAGCCGGAGGTTATCTGCTCGATGGTGTGAAAGATATTGGGAAAGGTTGCAGCCGCTGTTTTGGCCCCGTCGATGTTGCTCGAGAAGTTCTTTAGCGTATAGCTTTGCACGAGGTTGAAATCGGAGACGGGCCCATAGTGACCCCCGAAATATGACCCATCGTAGAAGTTGGTGCTATTGAAGTCGCTTTGGAGTTGTGCCATTGTGGGCGTTGAAGAACCAGCTTTAGTTGACCACCCGTCATAAACCGTCTCAGTCGCGTCCTGGCTCTTGTGACCATTGCTGAATTTGAAACCAACTTCAAACGTTCCAAAATGCGAAGCGGCGGTGTAGTTCCTGGCATAAGAGGCTGCAGCCGTGAGGTTCAGTTGAGCTGATGAACCAGTCGACGTCGTTATGTCCTTGAAGATCCAGTTGGAAGAGTTTTGAAGTGGCGAGTTTGGTCCGTCACACGTGTTGAAGGTCGGACGCTGCAGATTGGTTTGGGCGGACGGAGAATAGTTGCAGAAGACTGATGGTCCGATCCAGGAGAAGTCAGCTTTCGGATTGCCCGCGGAGTCCACCTCATAGGAGCGGGCAGCGGAGAGAATAAAGGTAAAGAGACCTTTCGAGGTGGCGTCCCTACCACCAAGGATTAAAGCTCCAACAGAAGCGTTGGGACGTTTGCTGGAAGTGTAGAACTTTGGAGCAGGTGAGGCCGCTGTTGGGCTGGGAAGGGCACCCGTGGAACTAATGGCAGTTGAGATAGGCGAGTAATACCATTTGTCGCCCCAATCCTTGAAGTCGGTGTAGATACCCCGAGCGAAGACGCTCGCATCGTCCGTTATGCGGTAGTCGGTGCTGCCGCCAAAACCATAACGGTACCGGTAGTAGCGGTATTCCCGGATCGTGTCGTTGTCATAGAAGGGTTGCGCGAAAGTGGAACGAGGATCGAGCGACGGCTGGATGTTATCAATGCCGCGGCCGTTGTAGTCGTAAGCGCCGTTGGCAAGTATGCCAAACCGTTTGTTGATGCCAAACCGTTTGCCAACAGTCCCACCTGTGCCGTAGGAGCCGCGACCGTTTTCGATCGGCGTGTAACCACCGTTCCCAAAGAAGTTGTAGGTCGGTTGGTCGCCTGCTTCCTTCGTGCGAAGATTTACCGAGCCGCCAATACCATCGCCGTCCTGACTTGCCGAAAGGGTCTTGTTCAATTCAACCGCGTCAACGAGATCCGAGGGAATAACGTCAAGACGAACCTGACGAACTGTTGGTTCAGGTGCGGGAATCGTAATGCCGTCTACGGTAACGTTAGTGAGCCGCGGTTCCGTCCCGCGAACCTGGATATAAACACCTTCGCCTTCAATACGATAAAGAGAAACGGATGGGAGACGGCCTATGGCATCGGCAACGTTGGCGTTCGGGAGACTTGTGATCACTTCGGAGGGAAGAACCTGCAGGATGTTATCGGCAGTGCGCGTCTGATTAATCGCTTCCGCTTCGCCATGAGGTCGTTCCGCAACAACGAGTATCTCCTCGCTTGTGGACGACACGTCCATCGTCAATTTGAGATTGGTCGTTTGTCCGGAGGCGAGATCAAGCTCCTGCTGTTTGGGTTTGAAGCCAACATACGAGACCGCAACCGTATATTTTCCGGCCGGAATGTCTTGAAAGATAAAAAGACCTTGCCCATTTGTTACGCTCGAAGCCCCAAGGGGATTAAGTCGAATCTCGGCCCCGCTCAGATTGGCTCCCGAGCTGTCAACAACTGAACCTGTAATGACGCCCCTTCCAGTTTGTGCCACTGACGATCCTGGTAACAGGAACAGCAGGAACAACAGGGATACGACGGCATAGCTGCGCCAACTCTCTCGGATTGCGGACATAGAGCCTCTTTCGCGACGGAATTGCTTCGTGATTGCAGAAGTTAAGAAGCACTATGCCAGTGGAGCCTAAGCTCAATCTAAGGAAGAGCAGTTGCGAAACGGTTTTCACGGAAAATTCAAATAACAAAACTATTCTCACTTCATTGTGCGAATTTTGATCATCGAGGACAAAAAGAGCCTCGCAGCCCACTTGGGAAGAGCCCTGGAGGGCGAGGGTCATTCTGTGACTCTGGCCCATGATGGCGACGAAGGATTGCGTCTCGGGAAAACCGATAACTTTGACCTGATGATTCTCGACGTGATCTTGCCGCGGAAAGACGGATTCACGGTGATTAAGAAGTTACGTGAAGACCGCATGCGAACCCAGACTATTATCGTTTCGGCTCGTGATTCAATGCAGGACATCATCTATGGGCTCGATGCCGGTGCGGACGATTACCTCACGAAACCGTTTGCGCTCGATGTATTGCTTGCGAAGGTCAGGGCGTCGGAACGTCGCATCCCGACTCCATCACCCAAGGTGCTGCAATTTGGAGATCTCATCCTGAGGTTGCATCTCTTCGAGCTGCAGAGAGGCTCGCGTGTAGTTGCTCTCACCCGCACTGAATGTGCGCTAATGGAGATCCTGATGCGGCGTCCGAAGGCAGTTGTTCCCCACAGGGTATTGATCGAAGAAGGCTGGGGCTGGGACGCTGACGTCAGTCACGATAGCCTTTATGTTTTGATTGCCACGCTGAGAGCGAAGATAACGCAGCCTGGAGAACAGGAGATGCTACAAACGATTCGCGGCGTCGGCTATTCGCTCCGATTGGAGCATTGATGAAAGCTCACGCGTCCATCTCGTTGCGTTTGACACTGTGGTTTGGACTCCTCTTTTTCCTGGGATGGGTCTGCTTCGGGATTGCCATGTGGCTTAACCTCAACCGAACCCTGACCGGTGAGCGACGCCAAACTCTCTCGCGACGTCTCGATCGTCTTCAGGACCTTCTCTTAAAAAATCAGACTGCGAACCAGGAAGATCGCAACCAAAACTTCAGTGACTTTGCACATGCAACTGGCAATGGTCTTGCTGAAGTCTTTCGAACTGACGGAAGTCGGGAGTATGCGTCTCCGTCATCTGCAGCCGAGGGGTTTCCCTGGCCGGTCGCCCATGCTGGCGATTCAGAACAATTCCTTCATGTTATGTCTGCGGGTCAACCGTATTGGGTTATGGCTCGGCCGTTCTTGCTCTCCGGCCGACAACTCGTTCTGCTGGCGGCCGCGCCTGAGGCAGGCAATGTAGCCGTGCTGCAGCAATTCTTGAGAGGTCTGCTCGCTTCAACGCCGATTCTATTGTTGATCGCCTCTGCCGGCGGCTATTGGGTAAGTCGCAGAGCCCTCGAGCCAGTAGACAAGATCACAACCAAGGTGCGATCCATCAGCATCAGAAGTCTCTCCGAGCGCTTGCCGGTGAAAGCAACAGGCGACGAGTTGCAGAGATTGGCAGAAACCTGCAACGCAATGTTGGAACGACTCGATTCGGCCGTGAATCAGATCAGGAGGTTCACGGCGGATGCCTCCCACGAACTTCGAGGGCCACTGTCCTTTACCCGAACAGTAGCGGAAGTGGCTCTCAGAAATCCTGAGATGGATTCGTCAAGTAAGAAGGCCTTTCAGGACATAGCTGACGAATCTTCAAAAGCAAGCGAATTGCTCGAGCAGATGTTGACGCTCGCGCGTGCAGACTCCGGCTCGTTCGGAAGATCTCTTGAGCCGTTGGATCTCGCCGTTGTTGTGGACGATGCATGCGGTATGGCAGAGCCATTGGCGGAATCTCGCGGCCTTTCGTTGAGAATCTCAAGCGGTTCTGCCAGATACGCAGAGATTCTGGGAGATGCTCCAAGTTTGAGGAGAATGGTATGGGTACTTCTCGATAATGCTCTGAAGTATACCAATGCTCCCGGTTCGATCGACGTCGCCCTCACAACCGCTTCTGATTCCGCAACTCTCGTCGTACGTGACAGCGGGATTGGAATCAGCGATGACGATCTGCCCCACATCTTTGACCGTTTCTATCGCGCTGACCCCTCCAGAAGCCAGGTGGAAGGCACAGGGCTAGGGCTTTCCATCGCGAAATGGATTGCGGAGATCCATCACGCAACTATATCTGTGATGAGCACTGAATCCAGGGGTACTACATTTCAAGTCGAATTTCCCCTCTGTGAAAGTCTCGATCGGAACTGAGACGATGAAATCGTCGTGTCATGCGACGGATTTAGGGTGTCTAATCACCGCAGGACTCTTTATCAGAAGAGGAGTTATTAATGAGCGTACAAATCGAGCAGCAGAGCTATGAGATGCCCCCAAAGGAAGGGATCAGCATCGCGCATTTTCTTACCGTGAATGACATCGAGCGATCGGCTCGCTACTACGAAAAGATCTTCGGTGCTCGTATTCTGACCCTGGGCGACGGCAACGCGCCTGCGTACCTTCTGCTCGCGAATATCTGGATGATTCTGAATGTCGGTGGCGGGCCAACCCCTGACAAACCGACTGTGACGCTCAGCGTGCCTGACCCAAATCACATCAATAGCTTTATGAATTTCCGGGTTGCGGACATTCAAGCTTGCTATCAGTTATGGAAAAGTCGAGGAGCGGATTTCATCACGGAACCGCTGGATAAGTATGGTGAATGGCGCTGCTACATCCGCGATGCTGACGGCTACATTATCGAGGTCGGACAGAGCAAGCCGGACTTCATGTACGGTTAATCCTCGAAAGGGAAGAGAGGAAGCGTGGCTCACCGAAGCACGACACTCGAAAACCAGCATTCTTAGAATACGACCTTAATCAGGCGGAGGATGAGTTCCTCGGGTGACCAAACCGTAAGCAGGAGAGGCAAAAAAGCCGCTGCAGTGGCTGCCGCCAGACGCGTAATGTCGTCGAGTCCAAACGGGACGAGACGCATCGAACTTACGATGCTATAGCTGTTAGCAAGATCCGCCAACGACTGAATATCGGCAGCTCCAAGCAGATCTTCTTTTGGAGGCGGATCGTGGTCAATCCATTTCCGTTCAAAACCCTCAGAGTAGTCCTGCGCAAGCTGCCCATAGCGAGCAAGGCCTCTCCTTTTCGCGATCGAAAGACGGCGAGTAAACATAAAGAGCGGACCGAGAATCATCAGAACAAAAAATACTACAAAACCGAGGATCTGTAGCTTGAAGGACAATAAGCTCTCCCCCCTGTAAAGCACGCGACTCGCCACTATCCCGGCAAGCATCACACCCTGCGCGAACAGGATTGGCCCGAAGGCGTATGCGCTCTTGCCAAGGAAACTCAGTCCTGCGCAGCGATCTGGATGCGTTGTCACCAGATTCAGGTTGATCCTCGAAACCTGCCAAAGAAAGTGATACCAGATAAACAATCGGAGGTACCAACGCAGAAGCACGAATTGGACGATCGGTATGCTGAGAAACACGTACCAGTAGCCCGCCGGAGTCAGACGCCAGCGCCCGCCGGGCATTGCATACCACGTCGGGGTGATGATCGGGACTCGGCTGCTCCAGAGCCACAATCCAAATGTGTAGACCAGAACGATTAACATCAGTTCGACGACGTAGGAGTTGCGTACGCGGATTGCAGACGCAACCGCTCTGTCAAAGCGGGACACGTCATCAGACGTCACAATGCGTCGATTCACAAAAGCATGGACCGCAGGACGCATCCGCGAATGGACAACGGTTTCCGCAGCGATGAGGACCGGCAAAGCAACTAGTAAACGAACGTGCACCTCCACATCGTGAAGAAAAGAAGAAAGGCCCGCAATCCTGAGACTGGCGAGAAGCATCAACGGCAACCAGGCAATCATGGAGATGGCGACCGTTCTCCGATTCAACAACTCCATCGCATCTCCGGTGAGATACGTCCGTCGCAGGAGTTGAAAGAATGGGCCGCCCCCAACAAGAGAGAATTCGTGCGGTTCTTCGGGGCATCCCTTGCCGGCCCACCAACGTGAAAGCCGCTTCGCGGACCCTTCCATCGGTGCCATCTCGAGGCCTCCTGCCCAGCTACTCCAGAATTTTGGCGGAGTGATTAGGACAAATTCTTGCCATCATAAAAATAACGTTCCTCTAAAGGAGGCTTTCTCCCAGCAATCGACAGCTGACGTTTGTTTTTGCATTAGAGTTCGATTTAACCTTGTTTTTTGGTTGCTAAGCGTGGGCCACCATCGTGAGTGGAGTCATTGCAAGATTCCTCCAAAAATTCTCCAGCGATTCGACACCACCAAAGAGAGTCGTGAAGATCGTTGAGTCGGCAAGAAGAATGTCTCCAGCGCGCTTCTCGTTTGGCGGCATCCACAAGAAATTATTGAACTCGGTGTTTCCTGCCTCAGTGAAAGGATGCGGCCGAGACATATCAATAGACTGCTTCGACAAGACACGAATGGCCTTCCTGTCATCCGTGGTCAAGGCGTAGTGCGGAAGATGAGGATGAAAGTTGAAGGTCGTAACTCCGGAAAGCCAACCGCGGGAGTCGAGATCTCGAAAGGCGGTCAATGGAGCGATCTGATCGGTCCCTTTGATAGTTGCTGGGCGCAGACCGTACTGATTCTGAACAGGTACGCCTAAGCCCTTCATCATCGAAAGCGTGTACCGGCCGAAGCGTTGTTGCCGTGGCACCAGGGGATCGCCATGGTGCGCATACTCCATCGCCCGTTCTTTTAGATCGGAGGAAACGCCCACATCGTGATGTGGACCAAGAATCAGGCACGTTCCTTCGCGCGTTAGAAAGCGACGAACTGCTTCAATCTCATCGGAAGACGCTTCCTGCTCTGTAACCATATGATCCAGGCCGAAAACCATCAGAGTGTCGGTGTCTTCAAGAATGCGTTCGTCGATTGGCAATCGCTGGCCGGCCTGATCGATCCTCTGATAGATGGCGACGGGCTGCTCTGTAGCCTCACCGACTAGCCGCTGGAATTTCAGCGTAGACAAGTGAAAGAGCTCCAGAGTTCCCGCAATTCCCTGAAGGAACATCTTCGCGGAGAACTCTGTAGTCTCGTAATTCGGCCATGCAACTCGGCGAACTTCAGTGATGGTTGAGAATCGATTGTCCATCTCCGTAGTGTCGCGATTCGACTCCCATGGATAGCTCCAGGTCCAGTAGATACTGAACCGACGTTTGCCTTGAGCGTACTTTCTCGGGATCTGGGTTTGGTTATAGGTCCGTGGTCCGGCTGTTGATTCGCTCATCTAAGGTTCCTTTCTTCCCCGCTTTCACGACAGCGTCGTCAAATATCGCAATGCCTTGATACCGGGCAGGAAAAAGTACGCACCACCGCGAATTGTCGTAAACGCCGGAAGCCCAACAATCTTCTTTCGAATCGGCCGCTTCGGGATCGTCATATCGAAGCTGCCATCCTGTGTTCCGACAAACGGATCTCGATCGTTGCCTAACTCATGAAAATGGGAGTCGTTCGCCCAGACGTTCATTGCGAACTCAAATTGGCGAACGAGGCTCGCGCAACCGACGAAGGCCGCGAGTCCTCGTTCTATTCCGTCGTCAGGCTTGCCCTCAGGCAACGGTGGGCCGTAAGTTCCTCCTCGCCGAATCATCTTTCTTCGGTGCATGTTGGCCGCGGTATCTCGCGGGTTCATACGGCGGATGTGCGAACCAAGCGGACAGCCATAACCATAAGGATCCATCTTGCCGTAGTTGAAATCGTTGGTGCGTCGCATGTCTCCACCCAGCTCCGGATCATCTTTATCAGGTGAAAGAACCAAAGGGGCGCCACTACGCCAGCGCCCCATCAGTTTGGCTGCCACCCACTCCTGTTGTTCCGGTGTATCGCCTTGTTGACGGAGGAAATCGCGAAATGCACCAACGTGTTCTTCGATCCGGAGATAAGCAACATAACTTCCGTTCCGCGAGAGAATCTCCGGCTGCGGCAATCTCGCAGATGGTCCATCTTCATCCGGATATCCCAGAAAAAACTCTCCAGCTTTAATTGCGGGACCGGAGCCGGGGGTTGGCTCCTCGCCCAATCCATCGATCACCGGCTGCGAGAGCCGGTCTCTATACCCGAAATGTTCGTGAGCGTAGGTGTATGGAGGAATTGCTTCCATATCCAGCGAAGAGAGGACCTTCACCCCATCGCACTGCAGGAGATACTCCCGATGCTCCTGTCTGCATCGCTCGCGCTCCGCAACATCGCGTGCGAACAGAATCACGATGGCATGAAGTTCCTCACTCGCTAGTCCTCCCACCCAGTTCTCCGGGTGGTTGGCTCCAGTCGTGCCGAGAATCTCAGCACGAGCAGCCATGCCTTGTCGGAACTCTTCGGGGAAAGTTGTGAGCGCCGCGTGATTGACGCCGAGTGCTCGTAAACCATTCCACGTGAAGCCTATCGTTACCCATCTCGTTCCCGGATTTCCGGTAGCGAGGGTCTTTGCGGTTCCAACTTTATCCAGAATTCCCTTTAGCCATTCACGTCCCCCACCTGCACGGCGAAACGCGAGGAACTCGTATCTCGCAGCCAGTGCGGGGGGCCGTGAAATCAAAAAATGCTGAATGTCCTCAAGTTCGAGCATCTGGGCTCCACGCTACTGCATAAGATCGAGCATGTTGGAAAACGCTGCCTTGAGCTTCAATGCCTTCTTGATCTCATCTGCGGAGACATAGGGATATTCTCCGTATTCAAGAAAACTCGGGCGTTGGTGCTCTCGAACGAACTGAACAAATGCGGGGGCATTTGTTTTCCAATCATCGGGAAACCCATCAAGGTTCTCAAAAACGGTGTTGAGACCGTACTTGGAAAACAGCGATACTGCATCTTCTGTGTACTTATCGAAATCCGTGTCAAAGATTCCCTGGTACATAAAATAAGTATCTTTTCCGATGTCGAACAGAACCCATCGCAGATAGTGAAGCTTGAGCACCTCAAGAGCTTCTGGCAAACCCGCGATCGTCTTCTCGATGGTTTTGCCGTATTCGCGGATGACTTCTTCACGTCCTGGCTTGATCTTCGCGATGATCGTAAATCCATAGCAGGCAGGAGATTGGGGATAGATTGGTCCATACCTGCCATTCTGGAGTTTGAAGTATCCCTCTTTTGGGATCGCCATCGCTGCGGGTTTTGTCCAGTCGGTCTCTTTCACGGATGCGATTGCCTGCGTCGCCATTTCTTTCCTCCATGGAGTACGGGAACTCGATTGAGGAAGAACGTTACACTGCGCGTCAGTTCCAAAGAAACTAGGGAAATCCCCATATCACTTGTTGAGCCAGGTGAGGGGTTTCCCTAGTTGAACTCTGGTGGCGACAGTTGTAGGCGGGGGAGCAGCAGAATGCTGAACCGATCGTGCAGTCAATTCCAACGGTCGGTGGTGCGAAAAGTCATTTCAAAGACGTCGCAATAACATTTCGATCTTGGAATACCATGCGTGTGTCGTTGCATTTGTTTCCTCATTTCAATGGCAAGCGCATCAGACGCCATAGGCGTCTCCTTGTACCTGGGTTTTGTATTTCCCGTCGTCGAAATAGACCGAAAGCGCTTCAACGTATTAGGTGTTTTCCTAGTTTCTTCTCACGCAGGCCGTGAGGTACTTTCCATCTCGGCGTTAATTCTCCCAACGAGGAGTCATTTCTTTATGGAGATGAATGCCGGGGAGCTTTAGAGGTTCCGGGACGCGAAATAACGATGGAAGGAAGCCAGCGATGAATCCGAAGACTGAAACAATTCGTCGTAGTTTTGAGCGTCTGCTGAGTTTGCTCTGTGTTGTCCTTCTTGTTCCTGGAGATACTTTGGCGGGCGCCACCTATACGGGCGGAGGCCAAACGACCGCTCCTCAGAGTTCTTCATCACAGGCGCCGGCACAGGCTACCAAAGTTTCCGCCGACCAACTAGACTCCCTCGTCGCTCCAATCGCGCTCTTTCCGGACCCGATGCTCGCTCAGACTCTTGCCGCGTCCACTTATCCGCTGGAACTTATACAACTTCAACAGTGGCTTGCAAAGAACAAGACGTTGAAGGATAAAGCACTCGCTGACGCCGTAGCCAAACAACCATGGGACCCAAGCGTCCAGGCTATGGCCGGTCTGCCCGATCTGGTGAAACGGCTTGCCGATGACATTCAATGGACGACAGATCTCGGTAATGCATTCCTCGCGCAGCAACAGGACGTTATGGATGCTGTGCAGCGGATGCGCAAGAAGGCTCAGGACAAGGGCACTTTAAAAACGACCGAGCAGCAAAAAGTCGAGACCCAAGTGATCGAAAG
>Ga0206968_10232_pt2 | contig 14736 bp, 15 predicted proteins | sample Alteio_BWOrgHeat_22_FD_153254 | JGI IMG/M metagenome (GOLD analysis project Ga0206968, IMG submission 153254) | Enriched cells from forest soil in Barre Woods Harvard Forest LTER site, Petersham, Massachusetts, United States -... | ecosystem: Environmental > Terrestrial > Soil > Temperate forest >... | reverse complement strand
TTTTGCAACGCGCTCCGGGTAACTTTGACTGGATCGACGATGCCGCGTTTGCGGAGGTCGGTGTATTCGCCCTTGTCCGCGTCGTAGCCGTAGTTCTTATCCTTGCCGCGACGGATGTTGTTGACCACAACCGAGCCGTCCAGGCCGGCGTTCTCGGCGATCATCCGGCAGGGCATTTCGAGCACATTTTGCAGAGCCTTCAGACCCATTCCCTCGTCGTCATCGGCTTTGATTTTTTCGAGCGCTTTGTGAGCATGGAGCAGAGCCACGCCGCCGCCGGGAACGATGCCTTCTTCCAGGGCTGCTCGGGTCGCGTGCAGGGCGTCCTCATAGAGCGCTTTACGTTCTTTCATGGCGGTCTCGGTAGCCCCGCCAACTTTGATTTGGGCCACGCCTCCGGCCAGCTTCGCCAGCCGTTCTTGCAGCTTCTCGCGATCGTATTCACTATCGGTCTTTTCGATTTCCTTGCGAATCATCTCGCAGCGGCCGTCGATGGCCTTCTTCTCCCCGGCCCCTTCCGTGATGGTCGTATTTTCCGAGTCAATCTTGACCTTCTTGGCCCGGCCCAGATCGCGGAGCTGAATGTTTTCCAATTGAATGCCCAGGTCTTTGAAGATGGCCCGCCCGCCGGTCAACGTCGCGACGTCTTCCAGCATGGCCTTGCGGCGATCGCCGTATCCCGGGGCTTTGACCGCACACACCTGCAAAATGCCCTTGAGCTTGTTGAGCACCAAGGTGGCCAGGGCGTCGCCCTCGATGTCCTCGGCGATAATGAGCAGCGGCTCTTTCTTCTTGGAGATTGTCTCCAGAAGCGGAATCAGGTTCTTGGCCGCGGTGATTTTTTCTTCGTAAATGAGGATGTAAGGATTATCCAGCTCCGCTGTCACCGTATCCGGATTGGTCACGAAGTGCGGAGAGAGGAAGCCCCGGTCGAATTGCATGCCTTGCACTACCACGACTTCGGTGTCGGCCGTCTTACCTTCTTCGACAGTAATAACGCCGTTGCTAGCGCCAACGCGCTTCATGGCGTCCGCTAGGTTCTTGCCAATTTCTGCATCGTTGTTGGCTGCGATGGTGGCCACTTCAATGATTTCTTTCTCATCTTTATCATTGATCTTTTCCGCCAGCTTGTGCAGCTCTTCAATGACCGCCTCGACGCCTTTCTGGATGCCGCGCGTGAGAGCCATGGGGTCGGCGCCCGCGGCAATGTTTTTCAAGCCTTCGCGATAGATGCTTTCGGCGAGGACCGTAGCGGTGGTGGTGCCGTCGCCCGCCACGTCGCTGGTCTTGCTTGCCGCTTCCTTCACGAGCTGAGCGCCCATGTTTTCAAAGGGGTCTTGCAGCTCGATTTCTTCCGCGACGGTGACGCCGTCTTTGGTGACGTTGGGGCTGCCCCAGCCTTTGTCGAGGACGGCATTGCGGCCGCGAGGTCCCAAGGTGGACCGGACCGCGCGGGCCAGTTTGCTGACACCGGCCAACAACTTCTGCCGGGCTTCATCGCTGTAGGTCAATTGTTTCGCCCCCATTCACGCTCTCCTTTCGTTGTCAAATAGTCCCGAACCCAAGCAGGCTCTTGTTATAGGGAAAACGGCTTGGGAATTAGGTCTTTTTGAAGCTCGTCTGGCGAATTTTAGAGAATCTCCCTCCGAACGCGGGGTGGGGTAGCAATGCTCGTGCCGCGAAATGCTCGTGATACAAGTCATTGTTAATAATGGCTTTACGAAATTAAGCTTTGGAGATAATGGATGCGATTCTCTGCCAATGTGGCAGATTCGGGGGGGCGTCAGAGCCAAATTGTCATCTTGAGGCTGGCCTAGACTTGGACCGCCTCAAATCTTATGCCTGCTGGAAGTCGCCGGGAAATGAAGGCATCGACTTCCAACCGTGGCGCTAGTCCACGGATTCGCCGAGCAGCGGTGATGATGTCCTGGCGCGTTGAACGGAGCTTCCACTTCAAAAGAATTTGGTCTGCTAATCACCATATATAGGCCTCCCTACGCTCCAAAGGTAATTCGGAAAGCGGAACTTACCATTTTGGGTTTACCATAGGATAATCCAAAGGGAAACAAGGTCTAGCCCGACGCGCTAGCAAGGGCGGCCCTTGCTAGCGCGTCGGGCTATCGTATTGCTTTCCGCTATAGTTAGCAGACATCGAATGATTGACGCTCAGCTTGACTCGGCCGCTCGATCTGTTCTAGGCCAATATGCTTTTTCATGCTCAGCACACCTGCCTCTGGGAAATCGTGGCGGTTTCAGCGGCGCCGCTCTCTGGCGCGTGAAAGAACTCGGAGGCGACTGGTGTTTACGCGCTTGGCCCGCCCGACAAATGAGCGCACAACTTCTCAACGACATCCATTCCTTAATGAAGCTCGCGCGGGACCAAGGCTTGTCGTTCGTTCCTAGAATCTTGGACCATCGAATGGGATCCACTTGGGTTGAACAAAGTGATCGACTATGGGACCTCAGCTCCTGGATGCCGGGAGCGGCGGTAAGTCCAGGCGACGTAAGCCGCCAACAGGTAGAGGCAGCCTTTACGGCACTGGCCCTCTTGCACCAAGCGTGGGCTGCTGGGGAGTCTGCCCGAGGCTTGTGCCCGGGCGTGCAACGGCGGCTGGAGGCTTATCAAGAGTGGGACGCGCTCCTCCGAACCCGTCGGCTCGAGTCTTCCGTTGATGATCCCTTCCAAATCTTGCCTGTGCGCGCCTGGGGGCTTCTGCAAGCTCATGCCGGAAAGATACCGACCAAGCTGCGCCCTTGGCTGGACCGGGTCATGCCGTTGCAGTTCTGCCTGTGCGATGTATGGCACGATCACGTTCTGTTCGAAGGCGACAAGGTTACCGGTTTGGTAGATTATGGCGGCGTGAAGAGGGATCACGTAGCCGTCGATTTAGCCCGCCTGCTCGGCAGCATGGTGGAGGACCGCGCCGACCTCCGGACGACCGGCTTAGAAGCGTATCAGCGCATTCGACCGCTCTCACTGCAGGAAGAGGAACTGGTCTCGGTGCTCGACGAAACCGGCACACTGGTCGGCTTGATCACCTGGTTGAAATGGCTTTATGTCGACGGCAAGCACTTCGACGATCGCCTCGCTGCTGCCCAGAGACTGCGAGCTTTGGTGGAGCGCATAGAACGGTGGGAGTCTTACTGAGAGTCCAACAGTGAAAGCTTCATCTGGAGAAATCGCCAACGCGTGGTAAAATGTCCAAACCAAGCCTTATTAAGGAACACCGTCATGACCTTTCATGCAATTTACGAAAATGGCCTCATTCGGCCTTTGAAGCCCTTGGACTTACCGGATCGGTGTGAGGTAGAAGTTGAAGTGCGTTCATTAAAGCTAGATTCCCAGCGACCAGCGCTCGAAGACGTGTACGCCATATTGAACAAGCGATTCGACTCCGGTGATCATGACGTCGCCGCACGGCACAACGAGCACCAGCCATGAGCGCTGTCTTCCTTGACACGGTCGGTTTGTTGGCGTTGTGGGGATGTGGCGGACCAATGGCACGTCGCCGCGGAGTCGGCCTTTTCGCAACTCTCTCACCTTCGGCATTCCTTGGTTACGACAACCTTTGTTCTGCTGGAGTGCGGCAACGCGGCAGCCCGCCGCCCTTATCGCGCGGAAGTTAACCGCCTTCGAGAAGTCCTAGAAAAACGTGACGAATTGATTATTCCGACTGCTAACGATTGGACGCTGGCTTGGGAAGCTTTTGACCGAGGTGAATCAGGACAGGCCGGGGTCGTGGACCACGTTTCTTTCGTCGTAATGCGACGGCTAGCAATGAAAGAGGCGTTTACCAACGACCGGCATTTTCAAGCCGCCGGGTTCGTTACCTTGTTCTGAGTGCTTGCCTTCCTTGTTTCGACTGGTGCCTTTATCGTTTCGAGAACTGGAATTTCTTGCGCGCGCCCTTGCGGCCGTATTTTTTGCGTTCTTTCATGCGGCCGTCGCGGGTCAAGTAGCCGGAATCGCGGAGCTTTTTGGCCATGCCGCCGGCCCCTTCGGCTTCGGGTTGAGCCTGCGTACTCAAGCCGAACATCGACTTCAAAGCACGAGCCATTCCCTGGCAAATGGCGCCCGCCTGGCCGGTGATGCCGCCGCCATGCACAAGCACGGAAACATCGAGACGGTTCCGCATCTCCGCTAGATCCAGCGGTCCAATCACCGCGGAACGATCCTTGACCTCAGTGAAGTAATCTTCCAGACCCCGGCCGTTGATTTGAATGGTCCCCGCGCCTTCCGACAGGCGAACGCGGGCCACGGAAGTCTTGCGCCGGCCCGTGCCGAGGTAATACGTTTTCTTCGGTGCAGTTTTGGATTCGGCCACGGATCATCTCCGACTTAGGAAGGCAGTTTGAAATCGACAGGGTTTTGAGCTTGGTGCGGGTGATCGGCGCCCGCGTAAACCTTGAGCTTGGTCATTTGCGCCCGGCCCAGGCGATTGCGCGGCACCATGCGGCGAACGGCCTCAAGTAGAATTCGCTCCGGATGCTTCGCCAGGAGCTCCTTCGCGCTGACGGTCCTTTGCCCGCCGGGGTGATGCGTATACCACTGGTAGGTCTTGGTTTGCATTTTTTTGCCGGTGAAGCGCACCTTGGACGCGTTGATGACGACCACGAACTCGCCGGTGTCCAGGTGCGGCGTGTATTCCGGACGATGCTTGCCGCGAAGAATGGTCGCGATCCGCGTGGCCAAGCGGCCGACGACCTGATCGGTGGCATCGATCACCAGCCAGCGCTGAGGCACCTGGCCTTTTTTCGCCATGAACGTAGACATACTCGTGCTCACCTGTTCGCCAGATTACCACAGGGAAAACCATTATGATAAGTGGTTCGGCGGGACCGTCAAGGGCAAGCGCGAATGATAGCGTTGCGATCTAAAACCAACAGGAGACAACAGAGAAAACAGAGCAAGAGCTTCAATCTCTGTTTTCTCTGGTGTCTCTTGTTTGATTGAGTGCCGATTGCAGGATGAGCTCTCATGACTCATGACACGTTTCAGGTCGGCGATCTGACGGCCGTCATCGGTGACAATTCCGCCGACGGAGAACATCGAGCCGGCTACAACGGCGTCTGGCGCCTTCAGCACCGGACCGAACCCACCAACCTCTTTGTTCCCAGCGTGGCCGGCCTCAATCTGGAGCATATCTTCGACGGCGACAAAGGGGATTACGACAACACCCGCAAGATTTTCTTCGAACCGCGAAACGCTCCCATGTCGTTTAAGAGACTCTCCGACTCAGCGGCCGAGCTTCATCAACCGCCAACTCCTACATTTCAACTCGAAAGCTGGACCAAATTCGAGCTGGTCGCGCCGCATTACATCGATATGACGTTTCGCTTTGTTCCCACCCAACATGTCTTCGAATACGGATACATCGGTTTGTTTTGGGCCAATTACATCAACGCCCCGGATGACAAGAGCATCTACTTTCGCAACGGCGGCGCCTGGCAGCAGCTCTGCAGCCAGCGCCATAACGACGAAAGCACCGTTCGCCATCGGGACGATCATCTAGAGCTGAAATTTCGCGCGGGTCTCGGCGACGCCCTTTACAAAAATCTCTCTCCCTTGCGCTATGATGAGCCATTTTATTACGGTCTGTTTCGCAATCATGTTTTCATGCTGATGTTTGATCGTTCGCAGGGAATCCGTTTTACGCAGTCGCCTTCCGGCGGCGGCATCAACAAAGAGCTGGAGACGACCAACCCCGCCTGGGACTTCCAATATATTCTGCCCAAATACGAAGTAACTAAGGAGTACCAATTTCGGCTTCGAGCCGTGTATCGGCCCCGTTGGGGTCGTGAAGAGATTCGTCAAGAATTCCAGAAGTGGCGAGAAGGAAAGTGACCCGCCTGGAGAACATAAATCATGCAATCTTCCGGAACCATCATCCCCGCACCCATCTCTCGTCATCCGCTGGGCCTACCGCCCGGCAGCGTGCGGGCCGTTTTGAGTTTGATCATCGTCGGTCTTTTCTGGCTGATCCTCTTGCTGCCGCAAGAAAATGCGCTCCAGGTGCCTCTGTACCTGTATTGTCTCTTGGGTTTGGTTCTGCTTTTCTTCGTGTCGCATGGCCATTCGATCGCCCCGCAAGGATCGGGACATCGCTCTCCATTAGGTCTTCCGAAGGGAAGTATTCGAGCGATCATCTTTTTGGGAACCGCGGCTGTCATCGGCTGGTGTGTGCATTCCAACCGCGCGCTGCTTTTGGAGAGGCTGACGCCAACCCCCGAGATGCTTTATCAATGGCCTTATCTTCTGCTCGCGCTATTCGGGGGATTTTTTCTCGGTTGGCTTATTCGATTGGGACCCTGGCGAAATGTCTATTGGTTTCAGGACATTCAAGCATGGATTTCCTTGATCGCAATGGCGGGGCTGGGCATTGAAGTGGTGATCCGCCTGTTCGTCAATCCGAGTTTGGAGCGGGACATCAATCTGCCTCTCTGGGAAGAAGTTCTGGTCGGCATCGTCGCTTTCTATTTCGGAGTGCGAAGCTAGTCTTCGTTTAACCCAGAGCCAGCGGCGACGGCGAGCAAAACGAAATCAGAACTTTCGTGCTGTCGCCGTTAATTCCGAGGCACAACCGAGACGCTTGTGCTACATGAACACGTAGCACAAGCGTCTCGCTTGTGCATCAATGGTTTCAGCCGCCTCGATCCTTCTTGATTTCCGCCAAAATCTCTTTAGCAGATGAATCGCCTTGATACAATTCTTCGATTCCTTGCCAGATTGTTTCCGCCTCTTTTCGTTTTCCTTCATCGCGTAGCCGCCGACCCCGCTCAAGCGCCCGCTTGACGGAATCCCACTGATGTTCCGACGGAGTCCGATTCTCCAAATCGGCAAGACCTTGCTTCGCGAGCCGGACCCAGTATTTTTCCTTCTCGACTTCCGCAAATGACCGAACCAGGTTCTGCCACATTCGGCGAGCGCCGGCTGCATCTCCGGCCAAGCAGAGTCGTTGCCCCTGGTCATAAAAGTGCTGGGACTCGCTTTCCGACGCCCCCGTCCGCGGCACGGCTCGACGGCGAGCATCGTGATCGGCCATCATTTGACGAAAGCCAGCCAACTCCTCTTGTTGCTCGGGATTGAGCCGGCGGCGATCGAGAGGCTCCAAATACTCCGTCCAGGCCCGGTTCCAATCGGCCGGCTCGTCCGATGCCATGAGCAGAGCGCCTTGCTCGAACATCGATTGCGGGTCGGTCTTTTCCTTGGGCCAAGCCTTCCAACCGATCAAGCCTAAGCAGAGCACAAACAAGGAAACGATCACGATCGGCCGGTTCAAGAATTGCGTGACCGGTCCGCCTTTGTTTTGCGAGGTCAATTCCTGACGCATGAGGCGGCTCATGAGCGTGGCCGGGCCGGGACTTTCTTCCGGTTCTTCTCCCGTTTCTCCCGTCTCGCCGGTTTCCCCGATGGTCTCTTCCAGCGGACGAACGACCGTGAACTGCTCCTTGCGAAGAACTTTTCTTTGCAGCCGCTCCAACTGCCGTTGCAGAACCAGGCCGTCGTGGGGGCGTTTGTCCGGCTCCTTTTCCAGGAGTTGACAAACAATCTCGCTAAAATCGTGAGGGATTTCCGGAACCAACTTCTCCGGCTCATCGAACTGGGAAAAACGATGCTTGTGCAACAAAGACAGGACGCTATCGCCCTGAAACGGCGGATGACCGACCAAAAGCGTGTAGAGCACGATGCCCAAGGAGTAGATATCGCTGCGGCTGGTGACCGGCTTCCCGGCCGCTTGCTCCGGAGAAAGATACTCGGCCGTGCCCACCAACGTATTGGCGGCCGTGAGCTGCTTGCCCGCAAAGACCTTCGCAATGCCGAAATCCGTCAGTTTGATGACACCCGTGTCGGCGCGAAGAAGATTCGGCGGTTTGATGTCGCGGTGGATGATGCCGTGGTCGTGGGCGTGCTTGAGCGCGGGACAGACTTGCAACGCCAGGTCCATGACCTCCTTCCAGTGCAGCCGGCCTTTTTCGCGCAACAGCTCGTCAAAGTTCTTCCCCGCGACATACTCCATGGCGTAGTAGTAATAGTTTCCATCCACCAATCCGGAGTCGTAAAGCCGAACAATATTCGGATGATTGAGGAGACTGAGCGCCTCGATCTCGCGCTGGAAGCGTTTGAGAAAGCCCGCCTCCTGCGCCAGGTCGGGGGCCAAGACCTTGATGGCCGCTTGGCGAGGTTGGTCGCCTGCTGGTGGTGCGGGCGAAGACGGGGAACTAACCTCCTCGTGAGCGAGATAAACCCGGCCCATCCCGCCTCGCCCCAGTTCTTTGTCGAGCACCCAGTTGCCCAGCTTTTTGCCGATCATGTCAGTCGTTGGCTTTTCGCTGATGTTTGTCAGTGGGCGGCACAAAATCCGCGATGTAGAGCTGCGCCGGTTGACGGCCGTCCCGCGTCGAGGTCCACATGAGCTTCTTGCCGTCGGGGCTGAACACCGGCAACACGTCGGCCCCGGGAGCGAACGTGAGCCGGGTTTTTTCCAGCGTGTCCACGTTCATCCACCACAAATCATAGTTCGGGCGAACGGTCGGATTGCTGTGGTCCGCGGCCGCATAAACGATGTGGCGTCCGTCTTTGTACCAATAGGGGCCCCAGTTCACCCCTTCCGTGTCAGTCAGCGGCAGCTCTCCGGTCCCGTCGACATTGATCATGTAGATCTGCAAGAAATCCTTCTTCTTGCGGTCGCTGCGGAAGATGACGCGCTTGCCATCCGGTGAAAAGAACGGCCCGCCGTTATAGCAGCCGGGAGCGTGCGTCAATTTCCGGACGTTCTTGCCGTCGGTGTCCATGACGTACAGTTCCAGACTGCCGTCGCGTTTGGAGCAGAAGACGATGTGCTTGCCGTCAGGCGAGTAGCTGCCCTCGGCGTCGTAGCCCATGGCGTCGGTCAGGCGCTTGAGGCCCGAGCCGTCGGGGTTGGCTTCAAAAATGTCCATGTAGGGATCGAAGTCCCACTGATAATTGCGGCGTCGCCCGGCTTTCTTGTCTTCATCACGACGCTGATACTCCTCGGCCTGATGTTTTTTGGCGTCGTGATCAAGATGGCTGCTGGCGAAGATGATCTTCTTGCCGTCGGGTGAGAAATAACTGCACGTCGTTCGGCCAACGCCGGGGCTGACGCGCCGATACTTACCGGTGTCGAGATCCATGACGAATATCTGATAGAACGGATTGCCGGTGTCGCGTTCCTCGGCCTGAAAAATGATCTGCTTCTGATCGGGAGAAAAATAGCCCTCGCCGGCCCGCACGAAATCGCGCGTCACCTGCCGAATATTCTGCAGGTGAACCGCCTCCTGCTTTTGCCAGTCTTCTTGCTGCCCGGCCAGCATCAAACAAATCAGCCAAGGTATCATGAATGAACTCCTATCTTCGCTTGCGGCTTCGAGTTCTGCAGAATCCGTTCCTTGCTCCTCATCCCCTTCAATATCATTATCATAACCGTGACAGGACCCAAACGTGAGCGTAAAGTCATCCGTTCCTCGTTTAACCCGGAGCCAACGGCGACGGTGATGGTGCGAGCGACACACATGACGCCGTCGCCGTTGGCTCCGGGTTAAACGAGCAATGCCCTAATTGCTATCACCATGGACGCGATCCAGGAAAAACTCCAGCCGCTGATTGATCTTCTGCCCGAGACTGTTCGTCCTTACTGGTGGGGGTTTTTCCTTGTGGCCGGTTTGCTCGTCGTTCTCATTCTCCTGGGACTGATCGGCGGTTTGTTTCGTCGCGTATTCGGCAAACGAAAAGCTGCCCCGGAGGATTGGGCGAAAAAACTGCGCGAGGATTTGTCCAGCTATCCACCTCCTGCCAGTCCTCCTGGCAAAAATCGATTGACGGTCTATCACGTTCCCGTGCGCATCCGGCTGGTGGTGCTGGCGCCGGCCGGGAAAGAGACGGAGATCGGTTCTTCCCAGGCAGAAGCCCTCTTGAATCGCGTGATCCCCGGTCTAGGAAACGCTGCCTCTCACGATCGGCCGCGAGTTCGAGTTTGGCCGCCGCAATTGAGTCAGCAGGGTTTCGCGACCGCTTTCTTCCGCCACACCATCACCGGAACGAAAGAAGGACAGCCGTCACCGTGGGTTCTTGTTGCCGGGCGATCGCAGTTTAACAGCCCGGCTCTCTTGCTCGGTTTGGCCCTCTGGGCCGATCAGCCCAACAATCTGGGCCATGTCTCCTTGGAACCCCATCAATGGCTCGACGTGCTTCGAATCAAAGAAACCTAATCAATGATCTTATTAAGTGGATACTCCACGATGCCGGTGGCGCCGGCCTGCTTGAGCTGCGGCACGATGTGACGCAGAGTATCTTCATCCAGAACCGTGTTCACCGCCACCCAGTCGGTATTAGAAAGCGATGAAACCGTGGGATTTTGCAAGGCGGGCAGAATCTTCAGGACCGCCGACAGCCGATCTTTGGCGACATTCATCATGAGTCCCACTTTTCCCTCGGCCGCCATGGCGCCGCGGAGCATGAGCACCATGTCGTCCATCTTCTGCTTCTTCCAAGGGTCGGCGTAAGACCGCTCGTTGGTGATGAAGCGCGTGGTGCTTTGCAGCAAGTCGGTGACGATGCGGAGGTTGTTGGCCCGAAGCGAGCTGCCGGTCTCCGTTACCTCGACGATGGCGTCGGCCAATCGTGGCGGCTTGACTTCCGTCGCCCCCCAGCTGAATTCGACATGCGCCTCAACACCGTGCTGAGCCAGCCAGCGCTGGGTCAGATTCACCACCTCCGTGGCGATCCGCTTGCCCTGAAGGTCGTGTACCGAATGGATCGGTGAGTCATTCGGCACGGCCAATACCCACCGCACGGGCCGCTTGCTCACTTTGCTGAACACCAGCTCGGTCAGTTCTTTCACTTTGGCGTCGTTTTCCAGAATCCAGTCGTAGCCGGTCAAGCCGCAGTCAAGCGAGCCGTCCTGAACATACCGGGGCATTTCCTGGGCGCGGATCAGCGTGCAGTGCACCTCCGGATCGTCGATCGTGGGATAGTAGCTGCGGGTAGCAAAGGTGATTTTGTAGCCAGCCTTGCGAAACAGCTCGCCGGTCGATTCTTGCAAGCTGCCGGCCGGGATGCCTAGCTTGAGGACCTTATCGCTCATTTCTTATAGACCTTCTTGGGATCGAAGACGCGCTCACCGACCACTTTCAGACCATCGCCTTCCACGCGGCGAAAGAAACAACTTTTGTAGCCTTCATGGCAAGCGGCGTCGCCCACTTGATGGACCTTGAGGAGAATGGTGTCGGCATCGCAATCGATGAGGATTTCGCGGACCTCTTGAACATGCCCGCTTTCCTCGCCCTTGCGCCAGAGTTTATTTCGGCTACGGCTGAAATAGCAGGCCCGGAGCGTCTTCAGGGTCTCCTCGTAGGCCTCGCGATTCATCCAGGCCAGCATGAGAACCTCGCCGCTGGCGGCGTCCTGGGCGATGGCCGGCACCAAACCGCCGGCTTTGTTGAAATCAATCATGGGACACGTCTCCAATCAAAACCGAATCAAACTAAAGACCTGATGGTTATGAAGCTTGGCTCGGCCGTTAAGAAAGGTCAGCTCGACCAAAAAAGCGCACCCGGCGACGACACCTCCCGCTTTTTCAATGAGCTGACAGCCGGCCTCCATCGTGCCCCCCGTGGCCAGGAGATCGTCCACCAGGAGGACCCGCTGGCCCGCTGCGACGCCGTCGATATGAACTTGCAGCTCGGCCGTTCCGTATTCCAGTTCATATTTCAAGGAGTAGGTCCGGTGAGGCAGCTTGCCGGGTTTGCGCAGCGGAATGAGCGGGCGTTTCATAATCAAGGCCATGGGCGCGGCGAAGAGGAAGCCGCGAGCCTCGGCCGCGGCCACCGCGTCGATCGCCTGACCTCGATAGTGGTCGCACAGCAAGCGAATAGATTCGGCGAACGCATCAGGATCGGCCAATAGAGGCGTAATGTCCTTGAAGACGATCCCCGGCTTGGGAAAATCGGGAATGTCACGAATATAGCTGGTGAGGTCCATAGGCACTTGGTTGAGTGGTGAGTGGTAAAGGCAACGCGTCTTACCGCTCACCGCTCACCACTCACCAATTCAAGAAGATTATCAGTTTTCGCAAAAGGAGGCAATCATGCCGCTCGTGATCCGCCGGGCCGGCCCGGCCGACGCCGACCTCGTTGTCGACTTTAATCGCCGGCTGGCGGAGGAATCCGAAGGCAAGAAGCTGGACACGGCTTTGTTGACCGCAGGTGTCGCGCAAGCGTTGGCTGATCCCCAAAAGGGCCTTTATTTCTTGGCTTCCGATGGCGGGCGCGTGATCGGTCAAATGATGATCACCACCGAATGGAGCGATTGGCGCAATGGCTGGTTTTGGTGGATTCAAAGCGTTTACGTGAGAGCGGAGGCTCGTCGCCAAGGCGTCTTTCGATCGCTCTTTGAGCATGTGCACCAGGCGGCCCAGCGGGATTCTTCCGTGATCGGCTTGCGACTTTATGTGGATCGTGGAAACCATGCCGCCCAAGAGACCTATCGGCACATGGGCATGACGGAGACGGAGTATTTTGTGTTGGAGAAGTATCCGTTGTAAGCATCAGGACGGAGAATTGCCGTGCTGCTTATCGTGTCAAGCCCGCAAAATGTGCTGCGGGCGCGAAACGGCAAGCCGAGTTGTTTCGTCTACCGATAATCTTCAAGTTTTATTTTTCAAAGCTTCTACTGAAATGAACGGCCAGCTCTTCTCCTTGAATGACCAAATCAAGAAAACCACCGCGCCCATCCCGAGCGTTCCCAAGCCGAGCAGGACAAACGGCCATCCGGCGCAGAGATACATAAATAGCCAACCCACCAGGGCCAGACCGCACGGCAACGGATAAAGCCACATCTTATAGGGCCGCGGCCGATTCGGCTGCAGCCGTCGCAACAACATCACGCCGAAAATCTGACCGATGAACTGCTCCAGGATTCGGGTCGTCAACAGCGCATTGATCACGTTCGCCAAGTCGAAGAAGCTCCAAAACAAAGTCATTCCCACGACCAACAGCAGCGAGACGTGAGGAATATGAAGCACCGGGTGAACCTTGCCCAGAGCTGCGAAGAAATGTCCCTGCCGGGCTGCTCCGAAGGGAATGCGCGAATATCCGAGCAGCCCCGCGAACGCCGACCCGAAGCAGCTCCACATCAACAAGACGCTCATCCAGGTCGCCGCCCATTGGGCGTTGTAAACTCGTTCCATGACCATTGCGGGGAGATTGATGTCGTCGGGGTTTTCTTTGACGACTTCCGTCCATGAGACCACTCCCAGCATCACCAGATGCAGTCCGACGAACATCAGGCAGACGAGAAGAGCGCTAAGAAGAATGGATCGGGGGATGGTTCGCCCGGGATCGCGAACCTCATCGCCGATGTAGCAAATGTTGTAGTAGCCCAGGTAGGAATACATCGCCAGAATCATGACCTTGCCCAAGCGAAGCCAAAAATGATCCGGCCAGCGGGACGCGTCTCCCGAAAAATCGAAGGCCACGGCCGACTGGTAATGACTTGCGCCCGCGAGCAGGATCCAGGCAATCGCCCCCAGCACGCCCAACCAAAAAGTCACCGTCCATTTTCCGAGCGTCGAGATGCGCCGATACAAAAGCAGCAGTAAGCCTACGATGATGAGAGTCCCCAGTATCCGCGTCGGCCCAATCGAAACCGTCAGAGATTTCGTTTCTTCGCCGTCATTCCAGGTGCCGATCTGGGCCGTGATCGTTTTTTGTTCATTGAACTCCTTCCAGGCCGGGTGAATGGAAGTAGAAAACTGCTCAAGGGCAATCACGCCTGAGGCAATTTCGAGCGGCCCGCTGATGAGAAACTGCCAGATGAAGAGAAAGGCCATGAGCCGGCCCCAACGATTTCGCCCGTAACATTCCAAGAGGTAGAGATAGGACCCTCCCGATCCCGGCATGGTGGCGCCCAGCTCGCTCCAAATCAGCCCGTCGACCAACATCAGTCCGCCCGCCGCCAACCAGCCGAGGAGTGCATAAGGACCGGGAAGCTCCTTTAACATGAAGGGGATGGTGATGAAGACCCCGGCTCCGACAATCATCGTTACGTTGAGAGCGGTCGCTTGAAACCAGCCGAAATGACGGACGAGAGCCGGCGATTCAGAGGCGGGAGCAGTTGGAGGCGCGGTCACGATTCGCTAATGTTAGTCTGCGTCTTAAGACTGTCAATTGAACCGTGAGCCGATTTCATTCATGTCCGCGAATCTGCGCCTGGCGATTACCGCCGACCTGCATTGGGGCACTCATGACAATGGCGATGAGGCCACAGGCCTCTTGCTCGAGTTTCTGAGGCAGCAACCGCCCGATGTGTTGATCCTGGCCGGCGATATCGGCGCCGGCGATCACTTTGCCGAGTGCTTGGCACTGTTCGATGATCTCTCTTGTCGCAAAGCTCTGGTCCCCGGCAATCACGACATTTGGGTCACGGACAACGATCCGCGCGGCGATTCACTTCAGGTGTATCAAGAGTATCTCCCCAAGGTCAGCGGCGCGCATGGTTTCCATTACTTGGACCATGGACCCTTGTTCCTGAAAGAGGCGAGCGAGGGGAGTGATCCCCCCGGAAGTGCCGACTTGGCCCTGCTCGGCTCGATCAACTGGTACGACTATTCCTGGTCCATCGAACAACTGAAGACTCGAATTCATGACTGGGAACGACGGCTGCGGACCAAGCTCTTTAGCCGGGGAAGGCACAACGACGGCCGATTCGTTCGTTGGCCG
>Ga0206968_10234_pt1 | contig 14760 bp, 14 predicted proteins | sample Alteio_BWOrgHeat_22_FD_153254 | JGI IMG/M metagenome (GOLD analysis project Ga0206968, IMG submission 153254) | Enriched cells from forest soil in Barre Woods Harvard Forest LTER site, Petersham, Massachusetts, United States -... | ecosystem: Environmental > Terrestrial > Soil > Temperate forest >... | reverse complement strand
TGAAAGAAGATAAAAATGGCATTACATTTAAATTGGATCCGGATGAAGATAACTTCTTAAAAACAAATGCAGAGGCATTATTGATTGCACAAAGTTTTGGTAGTATGGCACAATCTGGCAACCAAAGCGGTGTTGAAATGGGTGGCGGAAAATAAAACAGCAACAATTCGGTCTATATATCTGATCATAGCAAAAAACAAAATTGGAAGCATGATAGTATATAAAATCATGAGTCGATCATCTCCATTCAAATTATTGCTTAAGCCAAAAGCTAAAACAGAAACTGTAAAACTCAAAGCGCAGTATAATAAAGCACTATCTATTCCATTATTATACCAATTACGCCACTTAATAAATTTTTCATGAAAAAAACCACATAAACCTGCAAACACAATACTTGCAAAGATGCCTATACCATCGGTTGTATCGGAATTATGAAAATTAGCAAAAAGAGAAAAAAGAAATAATGAAAAAATCCCTAAAGCAGCGCTGACCATAAAAATTGTAAAAACAAATAGTCCGATTTTCACAAAAAGATTTGGTTTAAAATAATCAACAGGATACTTTTTTAATATAGTTCCCATCTGATCAGTTGTGATTAAGTTATTCGCATACCACTGTTTCGCTTTTTTAACGATAGCAATATTGTTTAAAAGTGTTGTATTATAAGCTATCATTTCTTAATTTTTAAAATGCGTTTATAATAAATAAAAAACAAAATAACACCCGCGCATGACGCTAGAATAAAAAACATTCCCAAAATAATACTGAAATCATCTGCCATATTAATCAATATAGAAAAGAACGAATACGTTAATCCTATATAACCGTATAAAATGGAAAGCAACAGAAACAAAAACGATTTCTTTTCAATTGCGTAACGGATATAATAAAAACAAATACCAGCTAAAAAAAGAAAACTAATTACCTTCCATCTCTCATTAAATAAAGCTGCCAACGTTGCCACAAAAAGAATATTAATCGCGAAATTGTTATATGTAAAACTGAAATGCTCTTTAATTCCTTTTATTTCAATATACCTTGAAAAGCCTGCCAATAATAAACCGACAGCTATTCCCGATAAAATAATACTCAGCTCATTAAAATTATTTTCACTCATTAATTGCAAAGGCGAAGCTGAGATTCCAGCCCAAGCCGCTAATCCAGTAATACCCAACGATAAAATTCCTTTATGGTCAAATAAATATGCTGAAATAAAATAAATAATAGTTGGAATAATTGTTGCTAAACCATAATGCATTCCAAAAACTGAGTATTGATATTGTAAATAACCCAACAAAACACCCAACAATAAACAACCCAACAAAACCACGTAATCAAAAACCGGTGAAATTTGCTTTGTTTCTAAATACGTGAATGGAACCTTATGGTTAAAACCATAATAAAAACAATATCCACAAGCAATTGCTATGGCTGCAATTATTGCTTGGTGACCAATTGTATCTAAGTTCATATAAACCAAAATACCTAAACCGGAAATCAACAATAAAACACCTAAATACAAAATAGATCTTAATTCCCAATGAACCGACATTGGTTTATTTTCCTCAAACGACTTAATTGAACTTACTTCTTCAGTAGTCAATATATTATCGCTTAAAAGTTGTTCGAGTATCTTCATTATTTTATAATTAAATTTTTGACTAATTCATGACCACAAAACTCGTTGATTTTTTTCACAATTTTTTCTTTGCTATACAGTGTTTCGTTTTTTACAACTGAAGAATCTAACGACAAATAAACATTTTTTTGCTCGTCAAAAAAAATAGAAACTGTGTGATTCGAAATTATCTTGCCCGCAATCTCTTCCCAGGCATTCTTTACAGCAAACCGGCTGATTTTCACATCCAGTTTTTCTTGTTTAAAGAGTTGCTGAATAGCGTCTCCCAATTTTATTAAATTATCTTTTCTTCTCATCACACCAATTCATTTACTTCAGCATTATTAACTACAAACAATTTATGATCCACTGCATGATCTCCAAAAAGTTGTTGCATTCGATCTAAGTGTGTATCGGTTATAAAAACTTGCCCGAACTCATTTCCTTTTACCAACTCAATTAATTTACTAAATCGTGCCTCATCCAATTTATCATACACATCATCAAGCAACAACAAAGGCTTCGTGTGTTTTTTATCTTTTATATATTGAAATTGCGCTAATTTTAAAGCTAATAAATACGATTTTTGTTGACCTTGAGACGCGAATTTTTTAAGTGCCATGTGGTTAATTTTAAATTCGAGGTCATCCTTGTGTGGCCCAACTGTAGTGTATTCAAGGATTCTGTCTTTTGCTAAACAAGTTAAAAGTGCAGTTTTAAAATCGCGATGATCTAACGAATCTTCATAAACTAAAGAAACCTCTTCTTTATGATCGCTCAGTATTTCATAAAAGTGATTGAACATTGGTATAAAAGAACTCAAAAAATCGGTGCGTTTACTAATCAATGTATTTCCGTAAATAATTAATTGTTCGTCCCAAATTTCCAATAAAGCAGAATCCATTGTTTGATTTCGAGAGAACTGTTTCAATAATGAATTACGCTGTTTAACCGCACTGTTGTATGCAATCAAACTATCCAAATAAACACGGTCGTATTGCGAAATAATACTGTCAATAAATTTCCTTCTCACTTCACTTACTCCCCAAATTAATTCGTTATCGTTTGGACTGATCATTACCAAAGGAAATTGACCAATATGTTCACTTAATTTTTGATATTCTTTGGTATTCTTTTTAAATACTTTTTTTTGATTTCGTTTTAATCCACAATACACAGCATCCACTTCCCCATTCTTTTCAAAATGTCCTTGAATCAAAAAATAATTCTCCGAATTTCTTATATTTTGGCTATCTATTGCATTAAAGAAACTCTTACATAAAGAAAGGTAATGAATGGCATCCAAAAGATTGGTTTTCCCCGACCCATTATTTCCCACAAAACAATTGATTTTTGGTGAAAAATTAGCCGAAAACTCCTGGTAATTCTTGAAATTTATCAAGGATAGATCTTTTAAATACATAGCGCTTTAAACAAAAATACACTTAGTTTTCAAGCCCTTTACAGGTGTTTAAAAAAATTTCGACTTTTCGGTAAAAAAGCCTATTTTTGCACCTTATTAATTTAACAAATGGCTGAAAGTAAAGACGAATCTACGGTTGAAAATGTAGAAGTTAATGAAACGGTTGAGGAAACTATTGAGGAGACTGAAGAACAGGAACGTATAATAGACCCAAACTTACAAGGGATTCAACTTTTTTATGAAAAAAACAAAAAAATGATCAACTACGTTGGTGGTGGTTTTCTTGTTATTGTTGCTGTAGTGGTTTATTGGAAATTCTTTTATATGCCTGAAAAGGAAAAAGAAGCTTCTAACGAAATTATGTGGGCTCAAAAATTCTTTGATGTAGATAGCTTCAACATTGCTTTAAATGGTAACCTAATGGTTTATACAGCTGATGGTCAAAAACAAATGATGGGTTTTGATGCTATTAGTGATGAATACGGAATGACTAAAAATGGTAATCTCGCAAACTATTACGCGGGTATTTGTCTATTAAGAACCGGTAAATATGAACAAGCCATTGAGAAATTAGAAAAATACAACTTAAATGATGAATTAATTGCACCTATGGCTTATGGCGCAATTGGAGATGCTAATATGGAGTTGAATAGATTAGACGAAGCTGTAAAATATTACTTAAAAGCTGCCGAAAAAAATTCTAATAATTTTACAACACCTTACTTCTTAAAAAAAGCGGCATTTGCATATGAGCAAAAAGCAAACTATGCAGAAGCAATGAATATGTATGATCGCTTAGAAAAAGAATATGGAAAAACAGAGATTGGAAAAGAAGCAGACAGACAAATTGCACGCTTAAAAGCTTTAGGGAATTTATAATAAGAATTAAATTAAATGGCGCGCCCTGACGAAAACGTCGGGGCGGCTTTTTTTAGACCAATTTATATGTCAAGTGTAAATAAAAATCTTTCTGAATTTGAAGGCAGTAAAATTCCAAATGCTAGCCCTTACACATTTGCAATTGTTTGGTCAGAATGGAATCATGAAATTACAAATGCCTTAAAAGAGGGTGCATTACAATTTCTTATAAAACATGGTGCTAAAAAAGAAAACATAATTGTAAAATCTGTTCCGGGAAGTTATGAGCTAACGTTAGGCGCTCAATATTGTATGGAATCATCTGAGGTTGATGCCGTAATTACACTTGGCTGTGTTATTCAAGGAGAAACCCGTCATTTTGATTTTATTTGCGATGCTGTTGCAAATGGGATTACACAATTAAATATCGATTATTCTATACCCGTAATTTTTGGGGTGTTAACAACACAAACTTTACAACAAGCTATTGATCGTTCAGGTGGAAAACATGGTAACAAAGGAGAAGAAGCTGCAGCCACTGCAATCAAAATGTTAGCTTTGAGAGATTCGTTTGATAAAATGTAAACGACTTTTACTCATCTTTCCCAAACTAAAACTTTTTTTTATTTATCTTTGAATCATGCTCTAATTAATATATTATGACAAAAATTAAATTTGGAACCGACGGCTGGAGAGCAATCATCGCAAAAGATTTTACTGTTGAAAATGTTGCTCGCGTAACAGAAGCAGTTTCAGAATATCTTTTAAAAACTCATAAAAACCCAAGTGTAGTATTAGGACATGATTGTCGTTTTGCAGGTGAATTATTTGCCGAAACAGCAGCTAAAGTTTTTATTGCAAACAATATTAAAGTTTTATTGGCAAAGGATTTTATTAGTACACCAATGATTTCATTAGGTGCTGTAAAATATAAAACTGATCTCGGCGTAATTATTACAGCAAGTCACAATCCTCCATCATACAATGGTTACAAGCTCAAAGCACATTATGGAGGCCCTTTAGGTCCGGAAATAGTACAGGAAATTGAAGACATTATTCCTCCTGATACCATTTATGATTTAGATGTAATCAGTTTAAAAGATGCGGAAAAAAATGGAATGTTGAAATATGTAAATCTGGAAGAGGATTATATAAAACATGTTGAGAAAAACTTCGATTTAAAAGCAATTAAAAACGCGAATTTAAATTTAGCATATGACAGTATGTTTGGTGCTGGACAAAGAGTGATGTTTAAATTATTCCCGGAAATTTATCATTTACATAACGATGAAAATCCAGGCTTTCATGGGCAAGCACCTGAACCCATTCATAAAAATTTGTTAGAGTTCAGTAATTTTATTAAGGAAAAAAACCTGTCTGCCGACAAGGCAGGGAACATCTCTTGTGGTTTAGCAACAGATGGTGATGCAGATAGAATTGGTTTGTATGATTCGGAAGGAAATTTTGTTGACTCTCATCATATAATTTTATTGTTGATCCATTATTTAGTAAAGTACAAAGGCATGAAGGGTAAAGTAGTTACTGCTTTTAGTACTTCTGTAAAAATAAAAAACATGTGTGCTCATTACGGTTTACAATTAGATGTAGCTAAAATTGGATTCAAATATATTTGTTCGGTCATGGTGAAGGAAGATGTTTTAGTTGGTGGAGAAGAAAGCGGTGGCATTGCTATTAAAGGCCATATCCCTGAACGTGACGGAATTTGGATGGGATTAACCATTTGGGAGTTTATGGCTAAAACAGGCAAATCATTGAAAGAATTAATTCAAGAGGTATACGATATTACGGGCACGTTTTGGTTTGAGCGTAACGACATGCATATTGATGAAACAGTTAAACAAAAAGTGCTAAGCAATTGCAAAAAAGGAAATTATAAAACCTTCGGAAAATATAAAGTATCACGTGTTGAAGATTTAGATGGTTATAAATATTTTTTTGATGAAAATACCTGGATGATGATCCGTGCCAGCGGAACAGAGCCAGTGTTGCGTGTTTATGCCGAAGGAGCCACCAAAGAAATTGCTTTTGATATTATTGAGGACGCAAAAAAGATCCTCTTAAATTAAACAGATGAAAAGCTAATTACATGACAAAGTTTTTTAAGTGTATTTTGGCCTTTTTATTTTTGAATGCAACATTATCCGGACAAGATACTTTGGTATTTAATCAGGTAAAAGATTTTAGTAATGAATACAAATTGCCTTTGGGACAATATCCGGTACAAATTATCACTACCAAATATCTTCCTTTAAAAGCAATCATAGATGGTTATAATGACACAATCTTGAATATTAGAATTTATGAACGAAAAGACACAATTACTAAACAGAAACAAAAATTATTGAACGAACACCAATCGCAACTCAAAAATAACAAGTTCACAAAGAAACAAAAAGACAGTTTAAATAATAATCTAAGATTCAGAATTTCTCAAATTGAATGTTCTAAACCTATAACACTAAAAATTTCTGAAATAAAATCAATTACAATTAATAATCTATACATACCGGAAAAAAGAAAATTAATTAAAACAGTAAATACTATAGGTTTTATTTGTGTAATAGCCACACTAATTTCACCGGGCACACAATCTGATTATATTATTGGAGCCACGGTTGGTTTAACTGTTGCCTATTTTATTACAAAATCAATTATAACTTCAAAAAAAATTACTTTCATATTACCAAAGTTTAAAATATTTAAAAAGCAATGGAAGATTAACAGGGTTATAAAGAGAACTTAAGTATCTACTTCACCCCACCCATCAATCTCTTCATAAACGGCGAAAGAGCAATCACCAAAATTCCAGCGATTAAAGAATATAAAGCTAATTGTTTATAGCCATCCGTATAAATAATCAACTTTTCAAAATTACTTGAATTCTCCGAAGCGCTTGCAATATTTGCCCCTAATAATCCTGCGAAATACTGACCATAAGCGCTTGCTAAAAACCACATGCCCATCATTACGGCTTGCATTTTTTGTGGGGAAAGTTTTGTCATAATCGACATTCCAATTGGAGACAAACACAATTCTCCAAACGTTATAATAAACCAACCAAAGGCAAATAGGTTTAAAGAAGTTACGCCATTCGCATCACTAAAAAATTTGGTATAAAAGAAAATATAAAAACCCACAGCTAGAAATAAAAAACCTAAACCAAATTTTACGATTGTATTCGGTTCAATTTTTCTTTTGTTCATCCATATCCACACTAAACCAATTAAAGTGGCAAAAATAATGACACATAAAGAATTAGCTGAATTGTTCACACCATTAGGATCTAAAGTCATGCCCAGCATTTTGTCATTTAAATTATTTGCAGCAAATAAACTGAGCGATCCTCCACTCTGCTCAAAAAACGCCCAAAATAAAATAGAAAAAATCATAAAGAGAATTGCGGCGATTAGCTTTTTGTTTTCAGCTAGAGAGAAATTTTTCATTTCATAAATAATATAAACCAAAGAACAAGGACCAATAATATACATAAACATATCAGTATATTGCGGATTAGAAACCATTGTGATAATGATAGGAATAATAGACAAAGAACCAATATAAGTTAAGTACTCAAACAGCTTTTTCTGGTTTGCTTTTAAATGTGCAATAGGCGAATTACCAATACTACCCAAGCTCTTTTGAGTCTGAGTAAAAGTGAGTAAACTAACAATCATTACAACAGACGCCAAACCAAAAGCAACATTCCATTCAAAATTTTCAGGAATCAAATTTGCAAACAACATCCGTTTACCAATAGCAATACACAAATAACCACCAAGCAGAGCACCCAAATTAACACCGGCATAAAATAAAGAAAAGCCGGCATCGGTTCTCGGATCACCCTCTTTATAAAGATTACCAACCATTGTAGAAATATTAGGTTTAAAAAAACCTGTTCCAATAATATTAAAACCAATTCCTAAAAAGAAAAATTCTTTTGGATCTATTGCTAGAACGATGCTTCCAACGATCATCAACAAGCCACCCCAAAAAAGTGATTTTCGATAACCTAAAATTTTATCGGCAAATATTCCACCCACAAAAGTAAATGCATAAACAAAAGATTGTGTTGCTCCATATTGTAAATTAGCAACCACTTCATTCATGGACAATTGATTCACCATAAAAAAGATGAGCATACCACGCATTCCATAGAAACTAAAACGTTCCCACATTTCACTAAAAAATAAATACCACAATTGCTTGGGATATTTGCCTCTAAAATTTTGAATGTGTTCTAATTCCTCCATGATGACGCTTCGCTTTTTAAAATGGAACGCAGATGACGCAGATCTATATGATATAAAATGATTTTAATGCAAGATGCAATCTATGATTTGATATGATAATTTATTGAAGTTGAAAAAACTTTCCGTTTTAATTCAGGCTTCTTTCCAAAATTCAATAGCAACCCAACCTCGATTTCAGTTGCTTTTAAATAATTTATTAGCTGATATTCATGCTCTTCAAGTAATGACTCTGCTGCTTTTAATTCAATTATAACGCAATCATTAATAATCAAATCAGCATAGTACTCACCTACTTCTTTTTCTTCATAATAAACTTTGATTTTCTTCTGCTTTTCAACCAATAACCCCCTCTCTTCGAGCTCAATAAATAAAGCATTCTCATAAACTCTTTCTAAAAATCCATAGCCAAGAGTATTGTATACGATGTAAAAAGCTTTGAGGATTTTATCCGTAACCTCAGTATGTTTATAATTATCGACGATCATCCTATTTTATCTTACTCATTTTAATGATCTGTGTTAATCATATTGATCTGCGTCATCTGCGTTCCATAACAGCTAGCATTTCGAAACCGCCATATCATATCAATCCTACTCATTTTAATGATCTGTGCTAATCATATAAATCTGCGTCATCTGCGTTCCATTATGTCTGATGCATATCCAAATGTCGAAGACATTATTTAACCCCACCCATCATTTTCTCTAATTTTTTACAAAGTAAAAACAATAGAACAGAAGCTATTCCAGAGAAAAATACAAAAAGGATGAAGTAAGAAAATAGGTCTTTTATTTCAAAACCAAATACGCTTGGATGCGTTGCCGCTTTCGCATCTGGATATAAAGAACTCATTGTTCCTGCTAATTTATTACCCGTTGCAATTGCTAAAAACCAAATACCCATCATTAACGACGTAAATCTTGCCGGCGTTAATTTGTTTACCATCGATAAACCAATCGGACTTAAAAATAATTCACCAATTGTATGTAAAAAATATAACCCGGTTAAAAAGAAAATACTTGCTCCGGAAATAGGAATAGATCTAGAACCAAATGCAATTAATAAAAACCCTAATGCAAGAAAAGCTAAACCCATTGATTGTTTATATGGAGCTGCTGGATTTAATCCTTTTTTAGATAAGCGAAGCCAAACAGCACTGATGATTGGAGCTAAAAGAATAATAAAACCTGCATTAAAACTTTGGAAATAACTTGCAGGCATTACCCAACCAAAAATATTTCTGTTAGTTTGTTCTTCAGCAAAAAAAGTTAACGAAGCACCTGCTTGTTCAAAGCACATCCAAAAGAAAATAACAAATATCATAATGAGAATAATTACCCATAATCTATCCTTCTCAACTTTACTTAATGATTTGTCAGTAATGATAACAAACGGACCAACTAAAGTCATTCCATAAATTAACGAACCCCAAACGTCTACACCAAATCCAAAATGAATAATTGCAAAGGTGGAAATAATACCACCAATTAAAATTCCTAATTGTAAAGGACTGAATGCTGCGTCTTTTGTAGCTTGTGCTGAAATATCAGCTGACTTATTTGGACCAATTCCTAATTGTGTTCCATCAGGACCTGTTACGTATTTATCTTTTGTTAGATAAAAAATAATCAAACTTACAATCATTCCCAATCCTGCAGCTAAAAAGCCCCATTTAAAATCAACGTTCTCACCTAAATAGCCACAAATTAATGGCGCAATAAATGCCCCGGCATTAATACCCATATAAAAAATAGTATAAGCAGCATCTTTTCTGCTATCATGAGTTTCATATAACTGCCCAACCATTGTAGAGATATTTGGTTTAAAAAAACCATTACCAAAAATTAAAAATGCTAAGCCAGTCCACATCATTGTGATCGCAAATCCTTTATCATCACCATGAGCAATTGTTGCTGAGAAAAACATTAAAAACTGACCGAGAGCCATTAACGTACCACCAACAAAAATAGATTTACGATTTCCCCAATATCTATCGGCAACGTAACCGCCAATTAATGGCGTTAAATAAACTAAACCCGTATAACTTCCATAAATATTACTTGCTAAAGCTTTGTCGAGCAACAATGTTTTTGTCATAAACAAAACAAAAATTGCACGCATGCCATAATAACTAAATCGTTCCCAAAACTCAGTAGCAAATAATACATAAAGTCCTTTTGGGTGACCAGTTTGAACTTGATTTTGTTCCATAATTTTTCCTTAGGTTGGTAAAAATAAAGTTTTTAATTAATAATTCAAATGTATTTGCAAGTAATTAAAGGCTATTTGTCGAATTGCCTACTTGATCTTATCTACATTCATTACAGAGGCTTCTCCGCTTGTGCAAATAGCTCCGGTTGATTTATCTTTGATGATTGTTTCAACTACCGCTCTGTTTCTTTCGGCAACAATTTCCTTTACAGTAAAAATTGCTTCGTATGCTGTGTCAACATACATTGGTCTTAAAAATGATAAAGATTGTTTTAAATAAATTGTTCCTTCACCAGGAAATAATGTTCCAAATACTTTACTAAATAAGGAAGCGCTTAACATACCATGCATGATGGGTCGTTTAAACATTGTTGTTGCTGCATATTTTGGATCGGTATGAACAGGATTTTTATCACCTGTAACTTGTGCAAATTGATTCACTTCCTCTTGTGAGAATTGAAAATCATGGGTGTAGATTTCGCCTATTTCTATCATGATGTATTTTATTTCTGGTTTGATGTTTTAGGTTTCTTGTTCTGTATTTATTTCTAAAATTTTTATTCAATTGATTAAGCCGTCACCTTGAGCGTAGTCGAAAGGCGGACTTCGACTCCGCTCAAGGTGACATCTAAGTGTAATTTAATACTTCCAAAGCTTCATCAACTTCTCTTTAAATCTTTCTTTCGGTAAAAAGTTGTGTTCCAAATCTACGTTCATTGGTACCGGTGTATCTAAACTACCCTCGCGCATAACAGGAGCATCCAAATAATCAAAACAATTTTCTGTTATCAATGCAACTATTTCTCCTCCTATTCCACCTGTTAAAGTGTCTTCATGCAACACAAAAACTTTTCCTGTCTTTTTCACTGAATTATAAATCGCTTCTGTATCCAAAGGTGCTAAAGTTCTCAAATCAATTAAATCAGCTTGAATATCTTCATTTTCATTCAACAACTCCAAAGCCCAATGAACACCCAAACCATAGGTTACTATCGTGAGATCACTTCCTTCTCTTACTAATCGTGCTTTACCAAACGGTATATTAAAATAATCATCTTCCACATCTTCTGTAATACTTCTATACAATGCCTTATGTTCAAAAAACATAACTGGATTTGGATCGTCAAATGCCGTAAGCAATAAACCTTTTGCATCAGAAGGAAATGCAGGATAAGCAATTTTTAAACCAGGCGTTTTAAAAAACCAAGCTTCGTTACTTTGTGAATGAAACGGACCGGATGCCACAGCTGCACCAGTTGGCATACGTACAACCACATCAGCATTTTGTCCCCAACGGTAATGACTCTTTGCCAAATTATTAACAATTTGTGTCATGCCTTCACTAACAAAATCAGCGAATTGCATTTCAACCATTGCTTTATGTCCATTAATAGATAAACCAAAACCGGCACCCAAAATTGCACTTTCGCATAAAGGTGTATTACGCACGCGGGCTTTACCAAACTCTTCAACAAAGCCTTCCGTAATTTTAAAAACGCCACCATAATCTGCAATATCTTGTCCCATTAATACAAGATTAGAATGTTTTCGCATTGCCTGTTTTAAACCATCACTAATTGCATCAATAAAACGCATATTAGTTTTTGTACTTGAAGGAGAGCTTGTATCATTAACTGAAAATGGTTTATATAATTCTCTTAATTCCTTTTCTGTATCAGGCTTTGGATTCTGTTCTGCAAAAGCAATTTCAAGTCCCTCATCAATTAGTTTTTTTATTTCTGTGCGATAATTTTCAATAATATCTTCAGTCAAAACACCTTCGCTTATCAAATATTTTTCAAATGTACTTACCGGATCTTTTCTTCCCCAAATATCAAATAGTTCTTTGGGCACATACTTTGTCCCACTCGCTTCTTCATGCCCGCGCATTCTAAATGTAACGCATTCCAAAATTACAGGACGAGGATTTTCACGCAAACTTTCGGCTAAAGTTTTTATTGTTTCGTAAACTTTTAAAATATTATTTCCATCAATGCTTATACCTTCGATTCCATAACCAACGCCTTTATCCGCAAAAGATTTGCATTTAAATTGTTCGTTGCTTGGTGTGCTTAATCCATATCCATTATTTTCAATAATAAAAATCACAGGCAAATCCCATACAGCAGCTGTATTCACGCTCTCATGAAAATCACCTTCACTTGCGCCGCCATCACCTGAAAAAACGACAGTCACTTTTTTTTCCTTTCTTAATATATTTCCTAGCGCAATACCATCTGCAACACCCATTTGTGGCCCAAGATGCGAGATCATGCCAACTATTTTATATTCCTGAGTACCAAAATGAAATGAGCGATCGCGGCCCTGAGTAAACCCACTTGGCTTACCCTGAAATTGTGAAAATAAACGATTGAATGGGATTTGACGAGTTGTAAAAACGCCTAGGTTGCGATGCATTGGTAAAATATACTCATCCGAATTTAACGCTGAAGCAACGCCAACACTTATTGCTTCTTGCCCAATTCCACTAAACCATTTTCCAATTTTTCCTTGACGTAAGAGGAGCAACATCTTTTCCTCAATCATACGAGGAGTTAAAATGTTTTTGTACAGCTCGAGTAATGAAACGTCCTTTAATTTTTTTCGATCAAATTTTACAGGTGTTTCAGCAGTAATAATCATTTCCTATTTTTTGTTTTTTCCAATCAAAATATTTATACCAAAACCAACTGCTAGCCAGCTCATAAAATAATGATTCGATTTTGTGTTTACTTCATCAAATTGGTTAAAACGTGGTCCTTTTGGATCGTATTTGCAAAACAAAGTGGTGTAACTAAATATTACTGAGAAGGCCAATCTTCCATCCAATGAAGCTCCCTCACCAGGAATAATAAAATTAAAACTAACTTCCGGCTGGATGTATTGGCCTGTAAATGTTTTAGGGCCAAATGGTTTATTTTGGGCAGATGTATCTTCATTAATATTGGAGTACCGTGCCAACATATAACCATAATTTAGTGAGTAATTAATATAGATTCTTTGTTTTAAAAATTTATCGTAACTCAATTTTACAAAAGGGCAATCGCCTATTAATCGCGTATTATAAGGAATACTGGCATTGAATACTTTCTGTTTCAAAAATTGATTATTTTGAAAATACGAATTTTGATATCCTACACCTAAATAAAAGTTACCGGTTAATTTAATATTCAAAGAAAAATCTGCTTCATAAAATCCGTTAAATGATTGGCGAAACTGATTACTTGTAATGGTTTTAGGAATTGCTACATGCGCTTTAATAATAAAAGGAGCATTTTCCTTTTTTATGGGAGCATCTTGTGCACATAAAAGAAATGGTAAAAATGTGAGTAATAAAAATATCTTAATGAGTTTTTTCAATTGAGATGTATAGTTTAAAGACACCATAAAGCTAATAATTAATCTTTTAAAATTGAAAATAAATAAAGGGTTGCATTTCGCTACTCATGATCTGATAAAGACAAAAAACAATGATAACGCAAACAAGAACCATTTTGGGAGTAGATAAATTCGCAAAGGCAAATCTGTACTTTTCTTTTCTACCCTCCGGAATCCAGTGAATGAGATATCCAACCAGAACAAAACTTAACACAACCCAATAACCCTCAAGCACATTAAGCAAAAGATACAATGAGAAGTGGTTGTTAATTCGATCAAAGATTTCGTTCACAGTTTCCATATCCGGACTCCTAAAATAAATACGGGTGAAGGTGATAAATGTTAAAGTAATAAGCATTAGTATAATTTTAACTCCCAAATTGGTTGTGTTTTTAAATGGGGAGATTTTTTGCCAAAATTTATGGACAATTAAACCCAAACCATTTAATCCTCCCCAAATTAAAAACAACCAACTACTACCATGCCAAAGACCACCCAATAACATTGTTACCATTAAGTTGATATTTGTATTGATTGTTTGTTTAAACTTTGGAAAAATAATACCTAAAAAGATAAGTAACAAAAAGAAGGCTATTAAAAAATAAAGTAACCACATTTTCCCACTCAACAGAACAAGAAAAACTGAAATAATAAAGATACAAATATAAGAACCAATAGTTCCATTTTTATTTCCACCCAATGGAATGTATAAATATTCCTGCAGCCAACTTGATAAAGAAATATGCCAGCGTTTCCAAAATTCACTCGTGCTTAAAGCTTTGTAAGGCGATTTAAAATTTGTTTTTAATCGGTAACCTAGTAATAAGGCAATTCCAATTGCAATGTCTGTATACCCACTAAAATCCATATAAACCTGTAAGGAATAGGCAAAAATAGCCATCACAGCTTCAATTCCAGTATATAAATTCGGACTGGTAAAAACACGATCAATAAAATTAACTGCAATATAATCTGCAACAATTTTTTTTGAAAAACCG
>Ga0206968_10233_pt1 | contig 14792 bp, 11 predicted proteins | sample Alteio_BWOrgHeat_22_FD_153254 | JGI IMG/M metagenome (GOLD analysis project Ga0206968, IMG submission 153254) | Enriched cells from forest soil in Barre Woods Harvard Forest LTER site, Petersham, Massachusetts, United States -... | ecosystem: Environmental > Terrestrial > Soil > Temperate forest >... | reverse complement strand
TTATTGATAATTATAATAATGAAATTCGTCGCAGTTTAAAGATTCTGATTATGCCAGTATCATGGTTAATTGTTGCAAGTATCTTACTTTTAGCAGAGCCGGATTTTGGTGCAACGGTGGTAATAATTTTAACTTTCACTGGTATGATTTATGTAGCCGGTGCTTCGATGCGGCCTTTATTGTTATTAGTGTTAATTGCAATACTAACTTTAGGCAGCTTGGCCTACTTTTCGCCATATCGATTGGCAAGATTAACGACTTTTTTACATCCATGGGATCATGCCTATAGCAGTGGTTATCAATTGACTCAAGCTTTGATATCTTATGGACGCGGTGATTGGTTTGGTCTTGGTTTAGGTGGCAGTATTCAAAAATTATTTTTCTTGCCTGAGGCACATACAGATTTTATTTTTGCTATTTTAGCTGAAGAGCTTGGATTAATTGGAGCGGTATTTATTATTTTATTATACCTTTTAGTTATTCTCAGAATATTTTATTATGGAGTTTATGCACAGAAAGATGAACTATATTGGCATGCTTTTATTTGTTATGGCGCGGCTTTTTATTTCACAGCGCAAAGTTTTATAAGTATTGGTGTTAATTTAGGAATTTTGCCAACTAAAGGCTTAACTTTACCACTATTAAGTTATGGTCGAAGTAGTTTATTAGTTAATTGTGCATTTATTGGTTTAGTTTTGCGAACGATTATGGAAATAAAATTTGATAGTCGCAAGTTGCGATTATGAATTTATAATTATAGGGGAGATGAATAATGCAAGCTCGTAAAAAGCGTGCCTTGATTATGGCTGGTGGTACAGGCGGTCATGTTATCCCTGGGCTTGAGATTGCTAATGCATTGCAAGCACAAAATTATGAAATAGCTTGGCTTGGAACAAAGAATGGTTTTGAAGCTAATCTCGTACCAAAACATAATATTAAGATTTATTATCTACCAATTTGGGGGGTTAGAGGTAAGAATTGGGTAAATAAAATTTTATCGCCATTTCGAATAATTGCCTCGATTATTTATAGCATATATATTTTGATTATTTTTAAACCTAGCTTTGTATTAGGTATGGGTGGTTTTGCAAGTGGCCCAGGCGGCATAGCTGCATGGTTATTAAGAGTACCTTTAGTTATCCATGAACAAAATGCCATCTTTGGTATGACCAATAAAATTTTAAGTCGCTTTTCAAAGAAAGTTTTAGTATCTTTTCCGGATTTAGTAAAAAATGATGATAAACATTTGGTTTTTACTGGCAATCCGGTACGATCGGAAATTTTAGAAATAGCCGAACCTAAAGAACGTTGGCAACAGCGAGTTGGTTCTCTTCGATTATTAGTATTAGGGGGCAGCCGCGGAGCTTTAATTTTTAATAACACTATTCCAAAAGCGATTGCACAACTACCTGTTAGTCAACGTCCTGATGTCTGGCATCAGTCAGGTAAAGATTATGCTGAATTAACCAGCGAGAATTATGCTAAATATGGTTTAAAAGCTAAAGTTGAGCCATTTATTAATGACATGGCACAAGCCTATGGATGGGCAGATTTAGTAATAGCACGAGCTGGAGCTTTAACTGTAGCTGAACTAACGAGTGCAGGACTACCGGCGTTGCTAATTCCATATCCATATGCAACAGATGATCATCAAAGTCAAAATGCGGCCTTTCTTGTCAATAATAATGCAGCTATAATGCTAAATCAAACTGAGCTTAACCATGAAGTTTTAGCAAAAGTACTATTAGAATTAATTAATTCACGACCACGTTTATTAGATATGGCAAAATCAGCACGTAAATTAAGTCAATATGACGCTACCGCTAATATCGTTAAGCATTGTCAGGAAGTATCCGTGGAGGCTTTTTAGATGAGACGTATTAAACATATTCATTTTATTGGAATCGGTGGTGCTGGCATGGGCGGCATCGCTGAGGTTTTACATAATCAAGGTTACATAATAACTGGCTCTGATTTGTCTAATAGCAAGATGGTTGAGCGCTTAATTAGTTTAGGTATTAAAGTAACTCTTAACCACCATGAAAGAAATATCGAAGGCACTGATGTTGTAGTAACCACTAGTGCGTTATCGAATAACAATCCTGAATTGATTGCAGCGCGTAGCAAAGGTATCCCAATAGTAAGACGTGCACAAATGCTTGCCGAACTAATGCGCTTTGGTCAGGGGATAGCTGTGGCAGGAACACATGGAAAAACAACTACAACTAGCATCCTTGCAAGTATAATGGCCACTGCTAATCTTGATCCGACATTTGTAATCGGTGGTAAATTAAATAGCCTAGGGGCCAATGCTAAATTAGGTACGGGAAGTTACTTTATTGCTGAAGCTGATGAAAGCGATGCATCTTTTTTACATTTAAACCCTGTTATCGCAATTGTAACTAACATCGATAGAGATCACATGCCAACTTATGGCGGAGATTTTCAAAAACTGCGACAAGTGTTTATAGATTTCTTATTAAGATTGCCTTTTTATGGGATGGCGGTAATTAATATCGATGATCCGGTCGCACGAGATATAATTCCGGAGATTAGATGTCAGGTGGTAACTTACGGTACCTCTGCCAATGCTGATTACCAATTATTAGATTATAAACAAACCAAATTAAATAGCGTATTTACAATTTTCCATAAAGCTTCAGATAAAAAGTTTAATTTAGCTTTAAATATGCCTGGTATGCATAATGCCATGAACGCTCTTGCTGCTTCGATAGTCTGCTTAGAAGAAGGAGTCGAGCTAAAATTTATTGAGCAAGCTTTGGTTAATTTCAGTGGTATAGGACGCAGATTTCAAGTTTATGATAACTTAAAATTACCTAGTAGTACTCAAACAACTACTAGTTTTACAGTAATAGATGATTATGGTCATCATCCCAATGAAGTTTTAGCAATTATTAAATCACTTCGTGCTGGCTGGCCAGAGCGACGCTTAGTAATGCTCTATCAACCGCATCGGTTTACTAGAACAAGAGATCTATTTAATGACTTTGTTGCTGTCTTGTCTCAAGTTGATGTATTAATCTTATTACCAGTATATGCCGCTAGCGAATTACCATTAGCTGGTGCAAGTAGTAAAGATCTATATAAAGCAGTTTTAAATACCAATTTTCATAATTGCTATTATTTCGAGACATTTAGTGAATTATATAATAACTTAGCTATAATTATTAAGTCAGAAGATATTTTAGTAGTGCAGGGAGCTGGTGACATTAGTCAAGTCGCAGAAAAATTATTAACAGATAGCGCTTAAATTAATATGTCTTTACAGAAATTTGCAGATAGATTTTCTGATAGAATGCTAAGAGACGTTCCTTTAGCAGATTTTACTACCTGGCATGTAGGTGGTAAGGCCGATCTATTATATCAACCGCATGATCTTCCTGAATTACAAGAATTTCTTAAAGAATTTTATATCTCCAATCCTAATTTGCCGATTCATTGGTTCGGTCTTGGAAGCAATGTATTAATTCGCGATGGCGGTTTACGTGGCTTGGTAATATTGACCCACGGTGGCAGTAATATTGGTTTAAATAAATATGATATCGTTACAACTAGTAATTATGGCAAATTAATTTGTTGTGAAGCAGGGGTACCATGTGCGAAGCTAGCCAAATTTTTAGCCAAGAATAATTATCCTGATGGCGCTTTTTTAGCTGGTATACCAGGTACAATGGGTGGCGCGCTAGCTATGAATGCTGGTTGCTATGGCTCTGAGACTTGGGATCATATTATTAAAGTAGATGTAATTGATAGATTAGGTAATATAACAGAGCTAAAAGCTCGCGATTTTGATGTAAGTTATAGAACAGTAAATATAAAAGAGCCGAAAGAATTTTGGTTTGTCCGTGGTTATTTAAAATTTACCCAAGATGATAGCATATCAGGTAATGAGGCTATTCGTAGTTTGTTACAAAAACGTACAAGTCAACAGCCGATTGGTCAATTCTCCGGTGGCTCTGTATTTCGTAATCCCAAAGATAATTTTGCTGGTAAATTAATTGAAGAGGCGGGTTTAAAGGGTTACTCCATAGGGGGTGCGCAAATTTCTCCAAAACATGCCAACTTTATTATTAATGATAAAACTGCTACAGCCAAAGATATAGAAGATTTAATAAAGTATATACAAAATGTTATAGAGAAGCGCTTTGGTATCAAACTTGAGCCAGAGGTTCGTATTCTTGGCGAATCAATGGGAGAGCCAAAATGACTGTAAATTCGAATCCTAAAATCACTCATCCATTGCGGCATGTTGCAGTTTTATATGGCGGAAGATCACATGAGAGAGAAATTTCTTTACTAACCGGAAAAGCAGTTGCTAATGCTTTAAAAAGACAAGGTTGTTATGTTGATCTAATAGATTGGATTGGTCGGGACAGTATCGCACGCCTTTTATCAGAGAATTACGATTGTGTCTTTATTGCATTGCATGGTATTGATGGAGAAGATGGTAGTGTTCAAGCTTTACTTGAGATCTTAGAGATACCATATACAGGATCAAGTATACTTGCTAGTGCTTTATGTATGGATAAACTCCGTACTAAACAGCTCTTAAGAGCAAATGGTTTACCGGTATTAGATGATATTAGAATAACTAATCTACGTAATGTAAATACAAGTAAAATAATTGAACAATTGGGTTTGCCAATTTGTATTAAACCTGTACAACAAGGCTCAAGTAAAGGTACCCACAGAGTTGATGTTAGTGAGGATTTAAATAAAGCTATAGAAGATGCTTTGATGTACGATGATATAGCAATGGCTGAGTCATGGCTAACTGGTAAAGAATACACAGTAGGCTTTTTAAATAACCAACCATTACCAAGTATATGGATTGAAGCAAAACAAAAGTTTTACAATTATGATGCTAAATATATAACCAAAGATACTATTTATCATTGTCCATCAGATCTAAGTACTGAGCAGGAAGAAAAACTTAAGTCTCTAGCTAAAAAAGCTTTTGATATTACAGGTTGTTATGATTGGGGACGTGTTGATTTTATAACTGACAAAAATGGAAAATTTTATATCTTAGAAGTAAATACCGTACCAGGTTTAACTGATACTAGTTTGGTACCAAAAGCAGCAAATCAATTGGGAATTACTTTTGATGCTTTAGTATTGCAAATTACTATGAACGCTTGTTTAAAGCAGTTAGCCAAATTGGTTGTTGAGGAAGAAAGACAGGCTAAAGTTTAATGATTATCTTGCGTTGCATGGCCGTAATAGTTATTATGCTAATTGTTTTTGCTGTTGGTATTTTTTTTTGTTACCAAAAGGAGTTGTTGCCGTTATTTCCAATTAACAAAGTACAAGTTATTGCGCCATTAAGATTTGTGACGGAAAAAGAAGTTGAAGATTTATTAATTAAAGCTAACATAGCGAAAACTGATTTTTTTTATCTAAATATGTTTAAAATTGAACAAGAATTAAAACAAAATTATTGGATTGATGATATCAATATTGCAAGGGTATGGCCGGATAAAATAAGAATTAAATTTTCTGAACAACAACCACTAGCATATTGGAACAAAGCAGCGATAGTAACACAAAACACTTGTGACATAATTCCGACATCGGAGCAGATATATAATCAAAAAGAATTTTTAAATTTACCAAGTTTAATTGGAAATGAAAAAAACTCTAAAAAGCTATGTGACACACTTGCAAATTTACAAATATCTATTAAACCTATAGGTATAGATATTAAAAAATTAGTTTTAACACAGCGCGGTTCTTGGTATCTTGAATTACAAAATGATCTAATAGTTTTATTAGGGAAAAAAGATATTTTTGAAAGAACTGATAAATTCGTAAAATTTTATTTACAATTTGACGAATTAAAAAAGGATTTACCAACCAATGGCGCACAGCTGCAGCATGACAGTTCTAGTAATATCTCTTATATTGATATGAGATATAATAATGGACTTGCAATCGCTTTGGGTCAGACAAAAAAATTAGCTGAACTAATGGAGTCTGCTTAAGCTATGTCAAAAAACGATAAAAAGCTCATTGTTGGCCTTGATGTAGGAACATCTAAAGTAGTTACCATAGTTGGTGAAGTTTCTCCTAATGGTACTATAGATATTATTGGTGTCGGTTATCAAAAATCTAAAGGTCTTAAAAAAGGTGTAGTTGTCAATATTGAAGCCACCGTAAACTCTATAAAACGTGCTATTGAAGAAGCAGAGCTTATGGCCGGCTGTCAAATACATTCTGTATATACCGGTATAGCTGGCAGTCATATAAGAAGTTTAAACTCCCATGGTATAGTTGCTATTCGTGACAAAGAAGTTAATCAAGCCGATGTTGAACGAGTTATAGATGCAGCAAGAGCTGTAGCTATTTCAGCTGATCAAAAAATAATTCATATTTTGCCCCAAGAATTTATAATCGATGATCAAGATGGCATAAAAGAGCCAGTTGGCATGTCCGGTGTACGTCTAGAAGCAAAAGTGCATATGGTTACAGGAGCAGTAAGTGCGGCACAAAATATTGTAAAATGCATAAGACGCTGTGGTTTAGAGGTTGATGACATTATTTTAGAGCAATTAGCATCTAGTCAAGCGGTATTATCAGAAGATGAAAAAGAACTTGGCGTATGTTTAGTTGATATCGGGGGTGGTACTACTGATATAGCCATATTTTCCAATGGTTCAATAGTGCACACTGCGGTTATCCCAATAGCTGGCGATCAAGTAAATAATGACATTGCCGTAGCACTACGAACTCCTACGCCCAATGCCGAGGATCTAAAAATAAAATATGGTTGTGCTTTAACTCAAATGGCTGATATGGGTGACATGGTGCATGTGCCAGGAGTTGGCGATCGTCCTGCAAAATCATTATCACGCAAGACCTTAGCCGAGGTAATTGAACCAAGATATGAAGAATTATATTTATTAATTAAAGAAGAAATTAAAAGAAGTGGTTTTGAAGATTTAATTGCTTCTGGAATTATATTAACTGGTGGCAGTTCATTATTACCAGGTGCAATAGAATTGGCTGAAGAAATTTTTCATATGCCAGTACGATTAGGCATACCACAACATGTAAAAGGTTTGTCTGATGTCGTCAGTAATCCAGTATATTCTACTGGAGTTGGATTATTGCAATATGGTTGTCAGCAAGAGAACCTGAATAAAGAAAGTTATTTTAAAGAAGCCAATAACTTTTACAATGTATTAAATCGCATGCGCGCGTGGTTTATGGCGGGTTAATATATTTTAGTATAATGATATAAATCAAGGATGAGTAAAAATACAAAAAGGGTACCATAAGGGGATTTAAATGTTTGAATTAATGGATAGTTGTCCGCAATCGGCAATAATCAAAGTAATTGGTGTAGGCGGCGGCGGCGGTAATGCTGTTGATCACATGGTTTTAGCAAACATTGAAGGTGTAGAATTCTTCTGTGCTAATACTGACGCTCAAGCATTAAAGCATACTAAAGCTAAAATGCGCATACAATTAGGCACTGGAATTACCAAAGGTCTTGGTGCTGGTGCTAATCCTGAAATTGGTAAACAATCAGCTCTTGAAGATCGTGACCGTATCAAAGAAATTTTAGCTGGTACTGATATGGTATTTATCACTGCTGGTATGGGTGGCGGTACTGGTACGGGTGCAGCTCCGGTTGTTGCAGAATTAGCCAAAGAAATGGGAATATTAACCGTTGCAGTTGTGACCAAACCTTTTCCATTTGAAGGCTCAAAAAGAATGAGCTTAGCTCAAGCTGGTATCGCCGAGTTAAGCAAACATGTTGACTCTTTAATTATTATTCCTAACGATAAATTATTAAGTGTTTTAGGCAAAGGCGTAAGTCTCTTAGATGCTTTTAAAGCTGCTAATAATGTTTTATTAGGCGCTGTGCAAGGTATTGCCGAATTGATTACACGTCCAGGTTTAATCAACGTTGACTTTGCTGACGTTAGAACCGTAATGGCGGAAATGGGTATGGCGATGATGGGTACTGGCGTTGCTTGTGGTGAGAATCGCTCACGTGAAGCTGCGGAAATGGCTGTATCAAGTCCACTTTTAGAAGACATTAATTTATCAGGTGCTCAAGGCGTATTGGTTAATATCACTGCTGGCATGGATATGTCAATTGGTGAGTTTGAACAAGTTGGCGAAGTTGTTAAAAGCTTTACTTCTGAAGATGCAACTGTGGTTGTTGGTACAGTTATCGACCCTGAAATGACCAATGAGCTGAGAGTTACAGTTGTTGCTACTGGTTTAGGATCAAACATCGAGAGCAAATCTACATCATCATCTACTTCTATAAATAATACTAATAAAGAAGTTGGCACTGATTATAAACGTCTTGATAGACCGACTATCATGCGTCGTCAAGCAGGAACAAGTGCAAAAAGTTTGGATTCTGGGGAGTTAGATTACTTAGACATCCCAGCGTTCTTAAGAAAACAGGTTGAGCAGACGAAGAATTAGAATTAAACTCTCGTTCTCGCGCGGGCGGATCCTGTCTTATGAGAAATGGATCCCATCATCCCCACGAAGGCGGGTATCCATAATTTACTCCCCCTAATCGCCGAAGGCGTTTAGGGGGCAGGGAGCGAAGCGCGCAAGAGGGGGTAAAGTTCTTCAAGGAAGATCAGAAACCCCCTCTCCCGCTTGCTTCGCAAGCTCCTTCTCCCTCTAATGCTGCGCATCAGGGGGAGTAAAATTTTGTCTTTGCTTATGGTGATGACAATTTTGGTGGGATGCAATTTTGGTGGGATGACAGTTTTGGCGGGATGCAATTTTGGCGGGATGACAGTTTCGTTACAAAAAAGTCCAGGATGTTGTATACATTTTGGCGTTAATGATTAATAATATTGACATGTTTGTTAGTAATTAGATTAGATGATCCTAACTAGGAAAATATTAGATTAATGATAAAACAGCGTACCTTAAAAAATACGATTAAAGCCACCGGGGTGGGGGTTCACACTGGTCAGAAAGTTAAATTAGTTCTTAATCCAGCTCCAGCTAATACGGGTATTATATTTAGAAGATCAGACTTATCCCCGATAGTAGAGATAAAAGCCCATCCAAGTAATGTCGGTGAAACTACTTTATCTACATCTTTAGTAAAAGGTAAAGCGAAAATATATACTATTGAACATCTAATGGCAGCTTTTTCAGGCTTAGGTATAGATAATGCTTATGTCGATGTCGATGCTTCTGAATTACCAATAATGGACGGTAGCTCAGGTCCATTCGTATTTTTGATTCAATCAGCTGGTATAGAAGAACAGAATGCCCCTAAAAAATTTATTAAAATAAAAGAAAAAATCGAAGCTATCAACGGCGATAAACACGCAAGTCTCGCCCCCTACAATGGTTTTAAAATAAGTTTTGGCATAAAATTTGATCATCCTGCTTTTAAAGAAGACCTACAAAACATCGAAATAGATTTTGCTGATAATTCTTTTGTAAAAGAAATCTCTCGCGCTCGTACTTTTGGGTTTATGAGCGATTATGAAAAAATGCGGGCACTTAATTTAGCTCGTGGTGCAAGTCTTAACAATGCTGTGGTTCTTAACGATTATACAGTCGTCAACGAAGGCGGCTTACGTTATAACAACGAATTTGTTAAACACAAAGTATTGGATGTAATAGGGGATTTATATCTTATGGGCTATGCCATTTTAGGGCATTTCTCAGGTTATAAATCAGGTCACGCGTTGAATAATTTATTATTAAATAATTTATTAGCAAATCCTCAAGCTTGGGAGCTAGTTGATTTCTCTAAAGAGTCTGGAAAAAATGCAATAGATTTCAGACTACCTAGTTTTGCTACGTATACAGAAAGTTTGGCGTAACCACCTTTTTAGCTGAGCCAAATTAATTTATATTAAATTGTCTCTTAATATGAGCATTTATAGTTTTCAGTTTATCTACATAAATTTCACTTTCGGGGCTATACACTCTTATTAGCCCATCGACTAAAATATGTTGCCAGTGCTCTGTTGGACTACCCATCCAGTATTCATACGGAGATTTCATTAAATAATTAATCGATGCTTGATTCATGCGAATAATTTTTTCAGCAAAAATAGTTTGTGCCTCTCTAGGATTACCATATGGGGCAGCAAGGCCTTTAATTAGATTACTATAAATCAAGGCAAGATCCTTAGCATCAGCAGATGTTAATAAATTTTTATGATTACCATGTCCCCAAAGAATTAAGGGGATTTCATAAAGACCTTCCACTTCGTTGACCACTTGGCGATTAGCCATAGACTCATTATCAATCAATGTTGTTTTATTATTCAGTTCATCATAAAAAATATTTTCAGGGTGTAAATCATTATGGGTAAGAGTGATAAGATTTTTAGGAGTAATAAAATTATTAGGTTTGACAACATCTTTATGAAATTGACTAATCTGCATGCCAACAGTGTAAAATACAGTATTTAAATGCTGCATTTTACTTTCTTTATTTTGCGGACCAAATAAATTATCTAGCATTATTTTATAAAGCTCGCGGCCCGACGCTGCTTCTAAAATAGTAAAATACTTGGATTCATTTGTTCCTGTGATTTGATATTGGCTAATTAATTTACTTCTAACAATTTTGGCAGCATTATAAGAGTTTGGTAATTGATTAAATATAGGATTGTCTTGCAAATCAGATAGATTCAAAGCTTCGCGAGTATAGATAAGACCTTTGAGAATGTATTTATCGACATTATTTTGCTTTATTAAAAAAATAAAATTATTACTAGCGCCGCCCTGGAGTTTAATAATATCTAAATTATCTGGAACTTCACCAATTGAGTACATATATTTTTTAATGACAAAATCAGCGGTTTGATTATCCCAATGCTTTGTTATCCGGTGGCCATAATCACTGAAGTCAAAATTAGTAATACTGGCAGTGATTTCACAGCTGATGGTTAATAAGACTAAAATGCTGAGTAAAACTCTACGTAAAATTCTATGGTAGTTTTGAAACATGATGAATACACTCTAATTAGGTAATAGCAAAGTTGGTAGGATAACATAAATATCTATCAAAATCAAAGCTATCATTAACCCATCAACCTTTAAAGCTTTTCAAGTTAAATTCAAGTACTTACCATCTATTGTTTTTATTTCTATAGTCTACTAACCTATTTATATGTGTGATTAATATCTATAGCTTTATAAAAAATCATATAGATACATAGTGGAGTTAACATGAGTTTGCTACCGATAGATGCTAATAATCAAATTCAACAATCAGCTACTCCTTTACTTGAAAAAGATTTACATGCTAACTTGGGTACTATTGTTTCAAGCTTAGAGGAATTTGAAAAGAGCGGTCTTATTATTCCAGAAAAAGCTGGAGATTTTACAATAAACTTAAATATATTAAGAAAACCCGATAGTAATAGCCCTGCAGCTCTTCGGGCAGCTTTAAATTATATTAAAACTGCAATATCTACTGATCAAGCTAATAATTTTAAAATAAAATCATTTCGCGATTATGGTCTAAAATTAATTATTTCAACATTAGTAACTGCTGCAGCAATCGCTGGAATAGGTGTAGCTTTCTATTATGGAGGCCCAGCAATTGCCGGAGCTGTGGCTGGTATATCGTTAGGGGTGGGAGCAGCCACTGGTATAACATTTGGAGGTATGGCTCTAGGAGCTCTTGGCGTGGGGTTATTTAATAGATTTAAACAATCTATATATTCATTTTTGGGTGGTGTGTGGGACGTTCTTAAAAGTAATTTAATAGAGCCCTGGAAATGTCTACGGGATGATTTAACTAATAGAAATTATGGCTATGTTAATAGGGTTTCAGAATCATTAGGTTTATCTGTCCCAGGCTCATCAGAACCTAATCTTAATCCAAATCTATTTGTTCTTGCCTTTGCTCAGATTGCTGCAAAAGAAGCTGCAACCACCAAGCCTGCTGCCTTACCAAGTACTATGCCATTAGAAGATATTGCGACAGTAACTTTAGAGAATGAGCCAGAACCAAAAGCAACACCCACACCTCCACTTCCTACTGTAGAGCAGAGGCAAGCAGAAGCACAAGTTACATCAACAACACCAGTTTCTACTCCAGTTATAATTCGTCCTTTATCCGCAAGAGCTGGTTCAAAATCAAATTTGCGTCCTTCTTCTTCTTCTGGCACACCACCATTACCGAGACGACCAGCCTTTACTAAGCCAGCTGGAACATCAAATCCCGCCGATAAGCAAACTAATAACCCAAACACACCTCACACACCTCATGGCCCTGGTCGTGGTCATAGTGGCGATACAGTTTAGGAGAAACTGTATTATCTACCCAAAATTTGTTAATATAACTAGGTTTATTTAATTTATACAATTCTCATCATGAACTTAGACTATTTAGATTTTGAACAACCAATTGCTGAGCTAAAAGAAAAGATCGATCAATTACGGCACGTTGGTACTGATAGTAAGATCAATATTAATGAAGAAATAGCTAAACTAGAAGCTAAGAGTGATGATTTAACCAAGTCTATATTTAATAATCTGACCGATTGGCAAGTAGTTCAATTAGCTAGACACCCTTTAAGGCCCCATACTTTAGATTACGTAAATAAAATTTTTACAGATTTTGATGAGCTTCATGGTGATAGAGTATTCAAAGATGATGCAGCAATTGTTGGCGGTACCGCTAGATTAAATGGTCGCTCAGTTATGATTATTGGTCAACAAAAAGGCAGAACTACTAAAGAGAAGATTAAACGAAATTTTGGTATGGCTTCCCCTGAAGGCTATCGTAAAGCCCAAAGGTTAATGAAACTTGCCGAAAAGTTTTCTCTTCCTATAATAACGTTTATTGATACTGCCGGGGCGTATCCGGGGGTGGGAGCAGAGGAGCGTGGGCAAAGTGAGGCTATAGCAACCAGTTTAGCGATAATGTCACGTTTAAAGGTTCCTATTATAAGCACAGTTATTGGTGAAGGTGGCTCTGGCGGTGCTTTGGCCATCGGGGTTTGTGATAAATTATTAATGCTACAATATAGTATTTATTCAGTAATATCTCCTGAGGGTTGTGCATCTATTTTATGGAAAAAAGCTGATCAAGCAGCAGTTGCAGCTGAAGCCATGCATTTAACAGTTACTAAATTATATAAATTAGGTCTTGTTGATCAAATAGTTACAGAGCCTTTAGGTGGTGCTCATCGTAATGTTAATAAAATTTGCCAAGATTTAAAAATGGCCATAGAGCAACAATTAGATTTTTTAAGCCAATATCCAAATAATCAAATTGCAGATTTAAGATACCAAAGGTTAATGAAATTTGGTAGACTGACGGACTAATAATTTAGTTCTAAATTGATGTAATATGGGTTTGTTAGAAAAATTTTCAGAAAATTTTTTTGGTTTATTAAAAAATATCCCTAATCCTCAAATAATTCTAGCTCTAAGCGGCGGTTTGGATTCTGTTGTTTTATTAGATTTATTATCTAAAAATAAACTCGATATTAAAGCGGTATATATCAATCATCAATTACAAAATGATTCTGATGATTGGGAAGAATTTAATGCAGATGTTTGTAAAAAATATAATATCGCCTATCAAGCTTATAAAATTGTTGTAGACAACAATACATCCTTAGGGATTGAAGGGCAAGCTCGATTACAGCGCTATAAAATCTTTGGCGATCTTATTGATGATTCTAATAAAATCTTACTTACTGCACATCACTTAAACGATCAAGCCGAAACGGTATTATTACAATTGATGCGATCAGCTGGCCCAAAAGGGCTATCTAGTATGCCTTTAGTTAAATCTTTTTCTAATGGTTTACATATAAGGCCCTTATTAGATATTCCTCGCGAAGAAATATTAAAATACGCTAATTTAAATAATCTAAAATGGGTGGAAGATAAAAGTAATTTAGATCTAAAATTTGATCGCAATTATATTCGCAGTAAAATAATTCCACAGTTAGAAGAACGCTGGCCCTTAGCTATAAAAAGCTTATCTAATAGCGCTAAATATATTGGTGAGCATGAAGAATTGTTGCAGGATTATATTCGAGCAGATTACGAAAAATGTCTAGGATCTTCTCATCTCCCCCTCGTGGGAGTCCCGAAGCTTCGCTGCGGGAGGGGGTCTGTTGCAGATGCCAGCATTGCTCTGGATCCCCGCCTACGCGGGGATGACGAGGTACTACGCGGGGATGACAAGGTAATTGACGTTACATTCGCAAAAGACGAATGCTTGGCGACTAGCCCCCTCTTTTGCGCTACGCGCTCCCTCTCCCCCAAGGGGGAGAGAAGTTGTAACACTACTTCTATAGAACTGGATCCCCGCCTGCGCGGGGATGACAAGGTACTACGCGGGGATGACGAGGTAATTGACGTTACATTCGCAAAAGACGAATGCTTGGCGACTAGCCCCCTCTTTTGCGCTACGCGCTCCCTCTCCCCCAAGGGGGAGAGAAGTTGTAACACTACTTCTATAGAACTGGATCCCCGCCTACGCGGGGATGACAAGGTACTACGCGGGGATGACAAGGTACTACGTGGGGATGACAAGGTGCTATGCGGGGATGACAAGGTGCCAGAGGATACGGCATCATATGTTTCATCTAAGATCCCGGCTCTGCGTGCTTCGCACTTGGCCGGGATGACAAGTTTAGACATGGCGTCAAAGACCAACGATTCTTTGGCGTCAGACACCGAGGTTTCTTTGATGTCATCCCCGCGTAGGCGGGGATCCATTTTGTCATCCCGGCCAAGTGCGAAGCACGCAGAGCCGGGATCTAAAAACAACACGGCTATTAGGCGGG
>Ga0206968_10227_pt2 | contig 14852 bp, 9 predicted proteins | sample Alteio_BWOrgHeat_22_FD_153254 | JGI IMG/M metagenome (GOLD analysis project Ga0206968, IMG submission 153254) | Enriched cells from forest soil in Barre Woods Harvard Forest LTER site, Petersham, Massachusetts, United States -... | ecosystem: Environmental > Terrestrial > Soil > Temperate forest >... | reverse complement strand
CAAAATTGGTCAACGATCCATTTGGTTCTACTACGAACTTAAAAATCATCTTTCCATCAACTCCCGACCTTCTCGTTTGCTCAGGGTAATGAAGATTATCAGTCAGGAACTGATAAAAAGATGTGAAGCCGTGATGAGGCTCTGCATTTTTATCAACAATTGAGAAAACCCTTGAAACGTCATCTGTTTGTCTCGTTAGTGTGTTCGCCCCGATTTTCATGTCCTGATAGAACTCTTGAATAAACAGGTTAATCGATTTTTCCAAGTCCTTCTTCGGCTGGAGATATGAGTTTCTTATTTGGCCATCCTGATTGAAGAATCTTCGATATGTGAAATCTGCCTTTCTGCTGAATGGGTGCCACCATATGTGCCCAATGTCTATTAGTACTCTAGCCTTATTCTCTTCTGCAGATAGTTGCAACGAATACTCAATATCAAAAGGAGTAGGATGGAGATCTATATCGAGTACAAATGCTTTCTCAAGTGAGCCGGTAACTTTGATTATGCCATTTTCAACAGAAACCGTGGACGTGTTGGGATCTTGATAAATTGTTCGAAACCACTTAAGAGCCCGCCTCGAAATCTCTTGAGCCGTAAGACCATCAAATTGCAGAACAACAGGTTCGGAGCCATCGAGTGTCAGAACGAACTTAGCTTCTGAATCCTGAGCAATGGAAGAAGAGCTAATTAACAAAAAGAATAACACTATTTTCTTCATTGGGATGTACAGAGTCGCAGACCGTTATTCTTCAATCGTTTTTCAATTCCGTTACAGGATTCTTTCGCGCTGCTTGAAGAGTTTGTATACTCATGGTAATCAATGCGAGCAGCAGCACGGTCACGCCCGTAAACACAAATACTTTGGTGCCTAGAGGAATCCTTCTTGCAAAATGACTGAGCCAGGTGTTCATCAGGTAATAGCCGAAAGGAGCAGCGATCAGGAACGCGAGCGCAATGTGACGAAGAAAATTAATTGTTAACAGGTTCATAATGTCCCTGACAGTTGCACCCAATACTTTTCGAATGCCCATCTCCTTTGTCCTACTTTGTGTTACGGCCCACGACAAGGCAAACAAACCGAAGCAGGATATCACAATTGTGGTAATGGCAAAAGCCACCACTGTTTTATAGAAAAAATGTTCGTCCTGGTATTTCTTCATCAGTTCTTCCTCAATCACCTGATAAGAAAAGATATAGTCTGGAAAAATCTTCTTCCAGGCCGCTTCAACTTGTGGCAATAGACCTTCAATGGATTGACCACTGTAGTCAATGAGCAAGCGACTGTTATTGACAGAATACGATAAGATTGAGGGTTGAATTTCATCTTTGAAAGAAGTACACGTAAAGTCTTTCACCACACCTATGATTTGATCTTTTGTCCCAGGAACTTTTTCTCCTATCGGGTGACGCATGTTGAAGTATTTCACAAACTTCTCATTTACAACTTTCCCTTGACGGGTGGCCGATGGAAACTCGCCTTCCAACAGGGTGAGGCTGAGTGTTGAAGGAAAATCTTCGTCACCGCTGAATAGATAAGGAGTGTAAAATTTCCCGTCTTCCAGATCATAGCGTATCATCCACATTCCAGAGATCGGACTGGCCGTTGCAATTGATACCTGCCGAATTCCTTTGATTTGGAGCAAACTTAGCTTTAACGAATTCAGCCGGTCATTTAACTTCTTTCCAGGCGATTGCAAACGCACGATATTTCTGTTAAACCCGAGTGGCTCGTTTTTCAAAAAATCCATTTGGCCAATAACCGTAATAGCGCAAATGGCCAACGTGATCGATACTACAAATTGGATGGTGAAAAGCATTTTGCTAAACATCACCTTTGAAGTTGTAACATTCTTTAACAAATCTATCGTCTGTACTTGCCGTTGCTGTGCCATTGAAAACAGAACAACCGACATGCCTGTTACAAACACGATACCTCCAACCCATAACAATACTTCAACACGCGACAGGTAGGCTAATGCAAGCGAAGCTTCGGTCACAGAGTTGAATGATGGTAGTAAGAATGAAATCAGTACAATTGCGAAAACAACTGCTACCAACACATAAAGCGCCACTTCGAGCAACGAAGCACGCATCATGTCCCGCCACGATATGCCTAGCAATTTCTTTACGCCAGCTTCTTTTCTTCTGGCCTGAAGCGAAAGAAGAAACAGGCTTATAAAATTGAAGCAAGCCATAAATAGAATGAGTGCGCAAGCCATTATTCCCATTTTTATGAAGACGGGGTTTCGTGTATGCATGTATGTCATTTTATTCGCAGCGTTGAAGTAGGATTGTCTTAGCGGTTCTAATGAATAAATCGCTTTGCCCTTTCCCGTGAGACCCGGACGCTGAGGATCCTTATTTACTTTCTCCAATAAAGATGCTCGTTGTGAAGAATCATTCAACAGCACATAGCTGGCTCCTCCGTGCCATTTGTTTTTCAATGCAGTGTGTGCGATCAATGCATCAAAGACGAGGTGACTATATTCTGGAGATTTTCCAATCACAGCAGAGACTTCAAGCGTACGCAATGTATCTGACGTTTTTAAAGTGACAAGCTTTCCTACTGCATCAACTTTACCAAAGAGCACTCGTGCTTTCTCTTCGGAAAGGATTATTCGGTCGGGGGTGAGACATTTTATAGAAGAGCCAGCGGTGATAGGAAAGCTGAAGATTGAAAAGAAAGAACTGTCTGCAGACAGCAATACGATATCATGAAATTCCCCTGCTTCTGTTTCGAGACTGATTCCATCCAGTGTTCCCAGTTGAACCACCTCTTGTACTTCAGCAAAGTTCCCTTTAAGATAATCCGGAAGGTAGTCTGGTACGTAGGATATTATTCCGTTATCATTGAAAGGATCATTGCTAAATAGCTGAAATGACCTCGCTCCGTTCACATGAAAATTGTCAGAGTTGGTTTCGGAAATTAGAAAGGATACCAGCAAACTGGTGCATGCAAAACCAATGGTGAGGCTTAACAGGATAATGAAGGTGTATAATTTTCGACCCCAAAGGTGGCGCATGGCGAGTCGGAGATCACGCAGGAGCATAGGTATTTTTTTAATTAAGTGAAGATAAAAAGAATTTGTTCACACTTACTGAAGCCAATTGGATATAAACAGATGGGGCGTCCTGACTTCTAACCAATTATAGATATCTTGGTATAGTAATCATTTACACCCAATGCTACTAGCTACTATTAAGAATAGTGCCAGGCAGCTGATCGTCTTTTCCAAACTGGAAAGAATTGTTGCTGCTATATGTATGGCAATACCTTTTCTTTTAATTCTCACCGATAAACAGACGGGTATTACCTTTTGGCCAATAGTAATAGGTGCTCTTGTTATCATGGCAATTCCATTGGTTGTTTCGATCGCTGCATTTCTTATTAATGAAGAGATCAAGAAAGTTTCCGCAGGCAGAAGATCAAATGGTATAATCTATTTCGTTATCGCATTTGTGGTGGTGATAGCTATGTTTGTTTGTTGGTATGATACATTGCCGCCCAATTTTTGCATTCGCGATAGTATCAGTGCGTATGTTTCTATGGCCAATGCGCAGATCTTTGGATTGCTTCTCACCATGGCTGCTATGTTGTTTATCTTCAATGGGGCTGTGTTTGCTAACAAAAGCCAAGTCGCTATACAAAGAAACCCTTATGGCGATAGCTTTAGTATTGTACTCGGCATTCTGCTATTAGGTGTTGTATTGTTTCCATGTACCAATGATAAAGTGAAGTGGTTACATTATCTCAGTGCTGTCGGGTTCTTCGGGGGAAGTGCTGCCGTTACAGCTTTTGCCGGATTTCATGGGAAGAAGGAATATAAGAAACTACGAGTGTTTATTTCGATTATAATGGTGGCAAGCTTTGTGATCTGGTTTCTAAGCTTAAACGTCAACCTGGGATTGCCGGTAAACATTACCAGCAACTACATTACTCTTTTTTGGGCAGAGACTGTTGGGCTTTGGGTAGTTGGAATCAATTTCATTATAGAGTCGCTCGACTAACAAGATTCATTACACAAGAAGTGAAAGTATTATACTAAATTTGCAACAGTACGTTCTTTGCATCTTAAACATCATAGCCGTTGCTGGTTTCTCCCGATCGTCGGGAGGATTAAAAAGGAATCGTGTGTAAATCACGAGCTGTCGCGCAACTGTAATCCCATCTTGTTTTAACACAGGAATATGCTTTGTTCATTCATGCCATTGTCTCTATTAATAGGAGATGAGAAGGCGAACAAAGTTGGGAAAGCCAGGAGACTTGCCTTCAACGTATTGACTTTGCTTTCGCGCAATGAAGCATATGTCAGGCATTGAATCATCCCACACTTACACTTCACTCTATATATAATAAGTGTGCACCTGCTTTCCTTCCTGTCAATTTCATTTCGTGTAAGCAATCTGTTTTAGCTGTCAAGAGCGGCTCTTAAAACAATTGTTCAACTTTAACAAAAGCACAAATGCTTACACACAACCTCGGCTATCCGCGAATTGGTAGCCAACGTGAATTGAAAAAAGCCTCCGAGTTGTATTGGTCAGGCAAGACTACATTCAAAAACCTTCTGCAGGTAGGGAAGAACCTGCGACAGGAAAACTGGCAACTTCAAAAGAAGACAGGCATCAACTTGATTCCGTCAAATGATTTTTCATTCTACGATCAGGTGCTTGACATGTCATTTACAGTAGGGGCAATACCCGAACGGTATCATGAAGTTATTCTCAATAAAAACAACTCCGAGCTCGATCTGTACTTCGCTATGGCTCGCGGATATCAGAAAGAGGGTATTGATATCACCGCAATGGAAATGACCAAGTGGTTTGATACCAACTACCATTACATTGTACCGGAGTTTCGCAAGGGCCAGCAGTTCAAACTATTCTCTACCAAAGTTATCGACGAGTTTTATGAAGCCAAGCAACTCGGCATCATCACCAAGCCAATTTTAATCGGCCCCGTTTCATATCTCTTGTTAGGAAAGGAAAAGGAAGAAGGATTCAACCGGATTGATCTTATTAAAAACCTGTTGCCTGTTTACATCGATTTGTTGCGAAAGCTCATCAAACTGGATGTACAATGGGTACAGTTCGATGAACCATTTCTCTCACTGGACCTTAATGAAAGGGAGAGGAAAGCAGTCAGCTTTGTGTATTCCGAAATCAAAAAAGAATTCCCAACACTGAAGACGATAGTAGCTACGTATTTCGAAGGGCTCCGTGATAATCTTTCATTGGCATTTAGCTTACCGGTTTGCGCAGTGCATGTTGACCTTGTTCGGTGCCCTGAGCAGTTCGAAGACGCCCTTCAACATGTACCTGCAAAGATGACGCTGTCTCTCGGAATAGTGGACGGAAGAAATATCTGGATCAACGACTATGCGCAATCACTTTCTATGATTGAAAAGGCAGTGGAGAAATTAACATCAGACCGTGTGATGATTGCCCCGTCATGCTCGCTGATTCATGTACCCTGCGATCTTGACTTAGAAATAAACGAAACAGTATTGTTACCCGAAATAAAACATTGGATGGCTTTTGCTAAACAGAAACTAAATGAAGTTGTAACACTGAAGTCGCTAGCACAGTCCAATCGAAGAACATCCCTGACTTTCCTGCGAAACCAGCAAGCCATTGAAAGTAGAAAGACATCGGTACTCATTCATAATAAAGATGTGAAGAATAGGGTAGCCTCTAAAGTTGATTCGGATGCGAGGCGAAAGAATCCGTTTGCGGAACGAAGACCAAAGCAACAGCAGCATCTGAAGCTGCCACTTCTTCCAACAACCACTATCGGTTCGTTTCCCCAGACTACCGAAGTGCGGGCTTGGCGTGCTCAATGGAAGAAAGGAACAATCACTCAAATAGAATATGAACGACTGCTAAAAGAGGAAACAGAGAAAGCTATTCGCTGGCAGGAAGAAATCGGGATCGATGTACTCGTGCACGGAGAGTTCGAGCGTAACGACATGGTAGAATATTTCGGTGAGCAACTGCAAGGATTTGTGTTTTCAAAAAACGGATGGGTACAAAGCTATGGCTCGCGATGTGTGAAGCCGCCAATCATCTTTGGTGATGTGTCCCGCCCGCAGCCCATGACGGTATTCTGGTCTCGCTATGCGCAATCGCTTACTAACAAGCCTGTGAAGGGAATGCTCACTGGCCCAGTTACCATTCTGCAATGGTCATTTGTGCGCAATGATCAGCCACGCGAAGAGACAACGTATCAGATTGCGTTCGCTATTCGCGATGAAGTGACCGACCTCGAGCGCGCAGGGATAAAAGTCATCCAGATAGATGAACCCGCGATTCGCGAAGGACTTCCGTTGCGTAAAACAGATTGGCAGGCATACCTCAGATGGGCGATCAAAGCTTTCAGAATATCTGCCGGCGGTGTCAATGATGAAATTCAAATACATACGCACATGTGTTATTCAGAGTTTAACGACATCATTCAAAGTATTGCCGACATGGATGCAGATGTGATTACTATTGAATGCTCGCGTTCGCAAATGGAGTTGTTAGATGCCTTTGCAGACTTCAATTATCCCAACGAGATAGGCCCTGGTGTGTATGATATTCATTCACCGCGCGTGCCTTCAAAGGAAGAGATGATTATGTTATTGAATAAAGCAAAAGCTGTTATTCCTGTAGAGCAGCTTTGGGTAAATCCCGATTGCGGACTCAAAACGCGTCACTGGGATGAAACCAGGAAAGCTCTGATAGAGATGGTAGAAGCGGCAAGAGAGCTTCGCGAACCCGTAGTTATCTAAATGCAAATCGCAGGACGGGCCCTTGCCTGTCCTGCTAATTAAGAACAAGTATGATCAAACATGAAAACAAGTTTTGCCAACGTTGCAAAGCAGGCTTTGAATGCAAGTTAGGTTCTATCTCAATTTGTCAATGCAGTACTGTGGTGTTAACCGAGCATGAAAGGAATTACATTGCCGAATGTTTTTCAGATTGCCTTTGCGCCAAATGTATGAAAGAACTTAAAAGCGAATTTCAGCTGCAGGCATTCAAGAACAAGATCAGAAAAATAATAGGCTGGCGATGATAATAGCATCTATCAATATAAATAGTCAACTAACCCTTAACCACCATGAATACTGAAGACAGAATAAAGAAATCGACTACACACATTTTTAAGGCTGTATTTCCCAATACTACTAACCATTACGATACACTATTCGGTGGCACTGCTATGCAATTAATGGATGAAGTCGCATTTATTACTGCCACACGCTTTGCGCGCAAGAGAGTAGTTACCGTTTCGTCAGATAAGATCGATTTTAAACAACCTATACCGGCGGGGACAATTATTGAATTGATAGGCACCGTCATGCACGTGGGTAATACAAGTTTGAAAGTACTGGTAGAAATCTATGTGGAAGAAATGCATTCCGACAGTCGTGAGAAAGCCGTCAGTGGCGATTTTATATTTGTTGCTATTGATGAGAATAAGAAACCGGTATCCGTCTTATAGCATCATTCGCATTACTCTGCCGGCTCTATATGTATTAATATATTCCCCAACTCAGGTATTTCCTTCTTTAGAGTATCCTTGAGACTATGAGAGATATCATGGCCTGCTTTTACCGTTATGGTTGCATCAACGATAGCGTGAAGGTCAACATGAAAAGTCATCCCGGCTTTTCGGATGAAACATTTTTCAGTTCCAATCACTCCGTTGACTGTGAGTGAGATTTGTCTGATCCTGTCAACGAGCTCGTCATATAAATTCTCATCCATGATTTCCCCCAGTGCAGGCCTGAAAATCAAATAGCTATTGTAAAGAATGAAACCAGAAGCAAAGAGAGCGGCCCAGTCATCAGCCGATTCGTACCCTTTACCAAAGATTAATGCAATCGAGATTCCTATGAACGCTGCGATTGAAGTAATGGCATCGCTTCGGTGATGCCACGCGTCGGCTTTTAATGACGAACTGTTGGTCAGCTTGCTTTTTTTGATTACCCATTGAAATGATACCTCTTTCCAGATGATAATAACTCCGAGTATAATAAGTGTGTACGCTTTTGGAGGCTCGTGCGGTGTGCTGATATTTTTGATGCTTTCATAAGCGATAATTGTTGCGGACGTCACCAGTAAAGCAACCACTAAAAACGTAACTAACGGTTCGGCGCGTCCGTGGCCGTAGGGATGATCTCTGTCAGGCGGTCTGCTCGCATACCGAAGTCCAAATAAAACTAGCAGCGAAGAAAAGATATCGGAAGTAGATTCAATGGCATCAGCGATTAAAGCATACGAGTTGCCAAAGTAACCGGTCAGCCATTTGATAAGAGCCAATGCGCTGTTTCCGGCAATACTGAAGTAAGTGGTTTTAATAGCAGTCTGCTCATTTGTCATTGCGCAATATTACCAGAATAATTCCTTGCCACAACCCTGACAAATTAGTGAATCCTTATCGGCAGGAATTTAAACTAAGGGCTGACTTTAAGTAGATAGGTACAATGAGTTAGTATAGTAGTTCTGAGACATTACGCGACAGACAATGAACATTGCTCGCTCAACAATGAACATTGTTTGTACTCGAGCAGTAAGTACGGGTTTGTTAGGTTAAGGATGGTTTGGATATCCTGGTGGGGAAGGTAATTCGGTCGGTCCCTGTTTTTTGCTATTAAGGATAAAATAAGTTACGATCCCGATCGTAGCTCCGCAAGCAATCTTCGAAATGGGAGACATTCTTTGCTTAATCCTAAAAATAGGAGAATAGAGTACATCTGTGGAGTCATTATTATTGGAAAACTTAAATCGATAGTAGTCTCCAGGTTTAACTGTTTTTGGAATCGCCCAATTGTATTCTTTTCTAGTCTCAGTCACTGCCTCAGTCCACATTCTTTTTCTCCCGTTATAAAGAGTAATTTTTAATTTATCAAGCTTCTTTAATGATTGCCAGGAAAGTGAATATGTTTTTCCAATCTTAAAGACTTTACCCGCTGTAAGGTCATTTATCTTTATTAGTGGGTTGAATAATTTTGCTCGTACTTCAAATTTTAATTCTGTTTTAGATAGCCTTGCTTCATTATCAATGACCCAGAGAATTTTTTTATCATTCCCTGCTAACACATTATCGCCTACCTCGCCAGTCACATTAGTGAGTGGTTCGGTGAAACCGTCTATCGAGCAGTAAAGGTCTACCTGATATCGATCCCCTGGTTTTTCGCCTTCTAAAGAATAGTATACGACAAGGTCAGACTTGAAAACAGGCAGCACATAGACATTTACAATTCTTTGGCTGAAAGATTCTACATTGATAGTCAAAAGACCAAACACTAGAATTAATCTATACAGCATTTAGTTACAATTAGGGTATAATTATTTTTCCAGAAAACGAGTTAGAAGCATCAGAGGTATTAATGATTAACTGATAGAAATAAAGGCCACTAGTCAGCTGTTTGCCAAGAGGGAACTTTAACTTTTGAAGTCCAGAATCAATTGAGCATGATTGTGAATCAACCTCAAAGCCAGCACTGTTATATAATTGATAACTAACGGAATATTTAACTGGGCTGTCTGGAAGCCCAAGGTCTATACACATGGTTCTGTCAAACTGAAGCGGATTCGGGTAGGCATTGCTTACCTTTAATATATCTGGCATTATATTAATATTATGGCCAAAATAGATAGAGAAACGATTTTTATTCTGCGGGCTAAACAGATAGTGATCTGATTCATACATGTCTGTAAGTGTGAGGTTAATTTCGTCAAAGAGAATGAGATGTTGTCCACTAGTAGAAATGTTGTTATTCCAGTTTAAGATTATTGCCTCACCGCCATTGCCGCGTACCGTAAACCGCCATACATACTCATCGGCAGTTTTAACTATGTCGTTACTAAAGTTAAGGCCCGGAAATTCAGTGTGACTAAAATTTACTTCCGGAGAGTTACCAAGTCCTGGGGGATTAAAATTATCAAACTGATCGACTCCTGATATTGCCAATGGGTTCATACCAAATCCACCAAGGTTGTTGAAATCACTTCCTTGGGTAGTGTGAACAAACAGATTCCAGGAATCACTTGAAATATCTGATCCCCCTGGGTTAATCTTGCGTCCGCCAATTTGCTGCTGCCCAAGGAAAGGAATAAGAAGTGTATCAACGGTGGTTCCGGAATTGTAGACAAAGCCGCCGCTATATGCATGCAACGTATCGGCTACTGACCAGCCTCCACTAAACAAATTAAGATTGTGAATGTTGCCATTATTATTCAACAGAAGAACATCACTCCATAAAATATTTACTGGATAAGGATTTCCTATCAAGTTCCATTTTGGCTGAAGGGCAAGCTTATATAGATTCGTTTTATTGTAATTAGGTGCCGCAATGTCATGAAGATCCTCAGCTTTTTCTTTTTCTCTAGTTAATATCCAGTACCCGGCGCCAGGCTCTATCGTTTCAAATTGTTTAGATGAATAGGGTAAGTAGCCGTTGTTGTTACTTTCTTTATTAGACGGATCGTATTTGAATATTTCTCCGTTGTACGGGTTTTCGAAGACATTACCAAAAATTGTGCTTATCACATTAGCCGAAGTTGTAGCGCCAAGCCTGTAAGGAAAAGATATTATCCGGTAGTTTGATTGCGAAGTGCCAAAAGGAATATTGGGGAGAGTAAAAAACGTGTTTATAAGCTTGATATAAAAATATTCTGATTGATTGGCAGGGCTCCGTGTTTCATTATTTGAACGGTCTGTAGCTATCACATAATATTCCAGGCCCATGGCACCATACCAGGAGTTATCCATAACAACCTGGGCTTCTAGTGAAGAGGCGTAATCGGATTGTGAAGAAGGGAAATAGGTTTGAATATAGGAGGACAAATCCCGGGTTTTCCAGGCTTGGTCAGATATTGATCGGTAATATAGCGTACCTGTTTTCAGGGTGGAATTGTCATAAATATTGATCTCCATGACATAATTTGAAGAAGAATCTACGGAGACTTTGGTTGGAGCTCTTACACCAATTGTTGGTGGAATGGTGTCATTGTATACCAACAGATTAGTCTTGCTGGTAATTATTTGATTACCGACTTTTATTTTAATGAGGCCAGTCTGAGTATTTTGAGGAATAATAATTTTATTGCTGTAGGGCACTTGTATATTGGGATAAAAAATCACAGTGTCCTTTGTTCCGGCATCAAAGCCAGTACAATTAATTACGATCTGGTTATAAGACCCGCGCAAGTAACTAGTAGGGTTGAAAGAATTTATTTCGGGTAAAACCGTAAAGCTTGCTGATGTCTCTGACTGCAGGTTATTTGCAATTGCAGCAAAGACTTGTCCTGTTCTGGCATAAGCAGGTACTAGAAATGTTACTGTTGTATCCGTTACCGCAAGGGCGGTTGGGTTACTAGGAGCATTAGAAACTACATTATTGGAGAATATCACGATATTAAGCCCTATGCGAGGATCAAAGCCAGTGCCATGAATTACAATCGTATCATATGCGGCTCCTGAATTTGGTATTACACCGGTGATTATTGGTATGATCTGAAATTGAAATTGTGGAACGCTCACAGCTTGACCATTTATGGTAAGTGTGATTGTTCCGGTTCCCGCCCCCAAAGGAATATTAAAAGTTATCAATGTATTAGTCACAGCAGTTGCCATGGTGCTAGCTCCATAAAAACCAACTGTATAGTGTGTCGGGTTGGGATCATTGAAGCCTGTTCCGTTAAAAGTAATCGTTGAACCGACTGTTCCACTGGTTACACTTATACCTAAAAATTGAGGCAGCACAATAAAATTTGTTAAGCTCTGAGCGCTCTGGCCGGCTACTGTCACAACGATGAGCCCTGTTGAGGCACCGTTTGGAACAGTCGCAATTATTTTATTGGGATCTGCGTAGGTCACTGTAGCCGTTAGCCCATTAAATGTTACCATATTATTAGAAATAACCGGATCAAAGCCGCTTCCATTAATAACAATTGAAAAGCTAACAGAGCCGCTTGTCGGGCTAAATGATGTAACCGTAGGTGAAGCTTGGGCGAGGCTCGTAGAAGGAAAAGTATAATGGATTATACTAATTATAAAAATGTATAAGAACCTCCTGTTGAGCAACTTTAATAGCCTTTTACTCATGCAGTAAAAATAAATAAAATATGACAGGCAGCAATAAAACTTAGAGTAATTGACTATGAAACAAAAACCCAGCGATAGATGCTCCTCATGATGATTGTAACATTTTGTTGTGATGCTAAAGTAGGATAGAGGTAACCCTTCTTGCAGATCACTTTAGTTAGCGTCAGGTGTTTTAGACTTGACGCATTGCCAGTCCGTAATACATCTTCCTGGTCTTGGTGAATAAATTTATTGGTGAACAGACTCGAAGTATTGTGCCTGTGATGTCATGCATCGGAGACGTGATGCGTTACATATTAGATCACATGTGTTACGTCACGTCTAATATGTGTTACATCGGGTCTAATATGTGTTACGTCACGTCTAATATGTGTTACGTCACGTCTAATGTGTGTTACATCACGTCTAATACGTGTTACATCGGGTCTAATACGTGTTACATCACGTCTAATACGTGTTACGTCACGTCTAAGATAGGTTACGTCAGGTCTAATATGTGGTAAGTCGGGTCTAATGTGTGTTACATCACGTCAACGATGTACTACGTCTCGTCTCTGATGTAGTACGCCACGTCAAAGATGTCGAACGTTTCGTCTCTGGTGTAGCCCGTCAGGTATTGATGTTCTGCATTGTTTGCAGGAATGATATGACAAGGTTAGCGGTAGCAACTTAAGAAACTAATTGCTACTAATAACAATTAATCTATAACGACTAACTTTGAGAAAAAGTAACAATGAAACTAGCAAACAACAAAATCCTGATTACAGGCGGAGCAAGTGGTATTGGCTTGGGACTAACTGAGAGATTTATTAGAGAAAACAATACAGTCATCATATGCGGAAGACGTGAAGCGGTGTTAAAAGAAGCTGCAGCTAAGTTTCCATCTGTGATTACCAAGGTATGTGATTTGTCGATAGAGTCAGATCGTATTGAGCTTTATAATTGGATTGCAAAAAACCATGGCGACCTAAATGTACTTGTAAACAACGCCGGCATTCAAAATTGGACGAGTATCTCGGACAATGACTTTTACCAAAAAGCAAATGACGAGATCACAACGAATGTGGTGGCACCTATTCATTTGGCAGCGCTTTTTACCAAGTTAAAATCACTTAGCACTATTATTAATGTCACGTCCGGCTTGGCATTTGTTCCGCTTTCTAAGGTTCCTGTTTATTGTGCTACAAAAGCATTTCTGAGATCGTTCACACTTTCTTTGCGACATAGCCTCAAATCAACCAACATTGAAGTGATTGAAATGATACCACCGGCATTAAATACAGATCTTGGTGGAAAAGGTATCCATGACGGACACCCGGCAGTAAGTGATTTTGTAGAATCTGTATTCCAGCAAATGAAAGAAGGGAAAACTGAGCTTACTTTTGGAACAAGTGAAGGCAGAGCAAAAGCAAATAATGACGCTATAACTGAATACTTTAACAGAATGAATCCGTAAGGCTCTGTTTTGGTTACTATGACTAAAATAATATCTACCGTAAGCAGAGGTATTTAATAGAAAGAGGGCAGGGCAGACGCTTGTGTTAGGGCAGGGAACAATTAAATTGTCTTTTCATCGATCAGAAAATCTAACTCTATAAAGTATGGGTAATCTATCTAACATGGGCCGCATCTTTTACGGTGTCGGTATGACAGTAATGGGACTTCTGACAATATATTATCATGATTTTCCTTACATGCTTATACCTCCCAAACATTCAGGGATTCCCGGCATTACAGCAATCGCTTATATTTTTGGAGCATTCCTTGTTTTGGCTGGAGTGAGTATCGTCATTGAAAAAAAGATAAGGCCAATTTCCCTTCTGTTGGGAACAGTACTCCTTCTGATCTTTTGTTTTTATTTCATCCCTTATCAACTCTTCGTAAGCAAAAACAACATGCATTTTGGTGATTGGGAGAATGCCGCGAAAGAATTGACATTATGCGGCGGTGCATTCGTTATTGCAGGCTGCTTTTTGGCTAAAGACGAAAGCCCCCTTATCAAGCTTTTAGGGAAGCTGATACCCTACGGAAGCATTATCTATGCACTAACAATTGTCAGTTATGGTATTGATCATTTTCTTTATGCAGTAGAAGCAGCCGATTATGTTCCATCGTGGGTGCCTTATCATTTGTTTTGGATGTATATTGGTGGCATCGGCCTATTCGCTTCCGGCATCGCGATCATTGTAAATGTCAAGCTTCGTCTGGCCGCCACTCTTCTGGGCGCAATGACTTTTACGTGGTTTGTTATTCTTCATGTGCCGAGGGTAGTAGTTTCATCTCAGCTTTATCTGGGAAGTGAAATTACCAGCGCTGTCCTGGCACTTGCGTATAGCGGCATTGCTTTTGTAATTGCTGGTACTGCTAAAAAATAGCCGACAATCTCACTTCATACAAATAGCAGCTTAATAGAAGTACTGCTCTGAAATGATTTTGCCTTCATTTACGTTGAATACGCAAATCTCTTCGAGCTGCAAGCGTTGCTTGTTTTTAAAAGTGACATCTCTCCTCAGTACAACGCTAAAGAAATTTCCTCCTACAATTGGTTCGCTGCAATATTGATCGTGAATCGTGTCAATCAGATCACGACTCGCAATGCCTTTGGCCTTAACAGCATCGCGGCCTTTGGTGATCACGGCCACGCCTCTCTGTGCAGCGTGTTCGGGCTCCCGACAGACGATATTATCGTCATGAAACTCATTTTGAATTTCTGTCCATTTCTCCTGACCTGCCAGTTCATAATAACGGTTTGCAATCT